>Ga0208645_1000038_pt1 | contig 241111 bp, 220 predicted proteins | sample VirMetDEL_Sep_01_FD_184519 | JGI IMG/M metagenome (GOLD analysis project Ga0208645, IMG submission 184519) | Aqueous microbial communities from the Delaware River and Bay under freshwater to marine salinity gradient to study organic matter... | ecosystem: Environmental > Aquatic > Marine >...
AGATTGCTAAAAAGTGGACAATGCCACTGCGAGATTGGAAGCCTGCCATGACGCAGTTTATGATTATGTACGGTGACCGAGTATCGTTATGATAAACAGCCACTTACACAAAAGATTTTATAGTCTCGGGATATCAAATATTACGGTTAAACAGGATATTGCCATCAGTTATGCATCGCATAATCTCTGCTTCTGCTGTTATGAATTCAATTCAGGCTTTTCATTTGGGTTTAACGCTGTAAAATGCAGTCATACTGTTTTTTACCTTACAGGCTGTATATGGCACTTACTATTCGCCCCAATGATGAACAACTGGCTATTTTAGCCAAAGCGCAGCGTATGACTGCTGAGCTTACTTACTCCAAAGCCATCTTTAAAGGCTTGTCGGAATATGTGCAGTTAAAGAAAGATTTTGATGAACTGGAAAAAAAGCATGCTGCGCTGCTAAGCGCCCATGCTGAGTTAAAAGAAACGGTAACCTTGTACGTGATGGCCAAAACCAAGCTGGAGCGTTTGTTGGAAACCAAAGCGCCTGATTAGGCGCCCGGTTTTTTAACCGACGGCTTCTACCGGCTTTATGCCTACCTGAGTTGCTTCGCCGGCTTCGTTCACCTGGCGTACGGTAAGTAACAATTGATCTAAGCGCACCTGGTCACCGATAACCACCCGCCGGTGAAACCTGCGGGCTATATAGGCAGACAGTGTTTGCAGTTTGTCTTCGCCGGCAAAGTTTATCGTATAGAATGAATCTAAATCGCTCAGGCTGATATCGCCGTTAAGCACGAAATCACCAAAGAAGTTGCTGTTACTTAACACAGACTTCTCTGCATCTTTGGCCAGCACTTCACTGATTTTTTGCACATGCTTTAACTTAGCCAATACCATTAGCGTGTCGTGAGCATTAAATACCGGTTTTTTCTCCGGCAAGATCCATTCGCCGTCACGTAGTACGCCCAAAAACTGTATGGGTTGCTTAAATTGCAGATCCTGCCAGTTTAAGGCTAATACCGGTGAAGTATCGGTAACTTTAAATGCGAGTACTTCCATGACATCGTTACTGGGCACGGCATCCAGCGGCATGGTTTGGTCCGGCGCCAGTTCGGCCGGCACTTCCAGCTTTAACCAGCGCGCTACCGGCACTATGCTCCAGCCTTGCACCACTAACGACACTATAACCACCACAAAGGCGACGTCGAAGTACAGGTGTTCATCCGGCATACCGGCCAGCCACGGAAACAATGCCAGAATAATCGGCACTGCACCGCGCAAGCCAACCCAGCTGATAAACAACTGGTCGCGCGCCGGAAAACGAAACGGAATTAAGCTGAGAAACACCGCAATGGGTCTGGCGATAAAAATCAGCACCGCCGCCAAAATTAACGCCGGCACCAGGTGGTTCATCAGGTTGCTCGGTACTACCAGCAAACCTAACATCAGGAACATACCAATTTGGCTGATCCAGGCCAAACCGTCGTGCATGCGCAAAATATGAATAATTTGCGGCAACCTGGCATTGCCGACCAGGTAACCCATTAAATACACAGCTAAAAACCCGCTGCCGCCAAAGGTGTTGGTTACAGCATAAATAAAGATGCAGCTGGCCACAGCCAACAACGGAAAAAAGGCAAAGCTAAGCGGCAGTTTGCGGCATAAAAACACAAACACCCGCCCTGCTGCATACCCCATTACGCCGCCGACTGCGGCTTGTTGTAAAAAGCTGCCGGCCACATCCCAGCTTAGGGCTTTACCTTCGGCCAGCACAGCGACCAATGTCAGCGTCAACATAACGGCCATAGGGTCGTTACTGCCCGACTCGATTTCCAGCGTAGACGCCACCCGCTCTTTAATGCGCAGGCCCTGAGATTGGAAGATTGAAAATACTGCCGCCGCATCGGTAGAACTTAATATGGCGCCGAGCAATAAGCCCTGCAGCAAGGTCATATCTAACAGATAAGCCGCTGAAACACCGACAATGCCGCAGGTTAATACTACGCCAAGGGTGGCCAACATTGACGCCGGCGCCAGGGCGACGCGAAAGCGCTCCGGGTGGGTGCGCATGCCGCCGTCGAACAATATGATCACCAGCGCAATAGAGCCGATTAAAAACGCCACCTGAGGATTATCGAACTGAATGCCAACCAGGCCTTCTTCGCCGGCTAACATACCAATGATCAGGAACACCAATAGCATAGGCGCGCCGAGACGCGCTGAAATAAGAGTTGCTATGATACTGATTACAAAGAGAAAACCGCCAACTAATATTGCGAGGTTTATGCCATCCACCCTAACCTCCTGATTAATTAAGCGTTTGCAAGCTCCTGTACTATGGCGTTAAGCGCGTCCAGCGGCTGTGCAGCCTTGGTAATGGGACGGCCGATCACCATATAATCGACGCCGGCAGCTAAAGCCTGAGCCGGTGTCATCACGCGCTTTTGGTCGTCCTGGCTACTGCTGGCCGGACGAATACCCGGTGTTACCAAACAAAAGGCTTTACCGAATTGTTGTTTTAACAGTGTAGCTTCCTGTGCTGAACACACCACTCCATCTAAACCGGCCTTATGCGTTAACCCTGCCAGTTTTACCACCTGTTGCGCCGGTGTCAGGTTTATACCCAGCTCGGTCAGGTCGCTCTGCTCCATACTGGTTAACACGGTAACAGCAATAAGGTGAGGTTTATCAGTACCATAAGATACCAGAGATTCACGCGCTGCGCTCATCATTTTGCTGCCGCCACTGGCATGTACGTTGACCATCCATACGCCAAGATCTGCTGCGGCTTTAACGGCTTTAGCGACGGTATTGGGGATGTCATGAAATTTTAAATCGAGAAATACTTCAAAGCGGCGTTGTTGCAGCTCCTGCACAAACTGCGGGCCAAAATGGGTGAACATTTCTTTGCCGACTTTTAACCGGCATAAGGCCGGGTCTAACTGACTGACCAAATTCAGCGCTGCGGCTTTTTGTTCAAAATCAAGGGCGACCACCACCGGGGTTTGACAAGACATCTGCTTTCCTTTCTAACGACCGTCGATGCCGCGAATAGGCTCTACGCTTTCCCATTGCTGACATGACGGACACAACCAATAATGTTTGCGGGTTTTAAAGCCACAATTGCGGCAACTGTATAACGATTTCTTCTCCAGGTAGGCGTTTACCAGCTCTTCCACAGAGGACAATACGTCGGCTGCGGGGGCCGATTGCTGCTGGCGTATTTGCAACAGCTGCTGAAATAAGCGGATCCCCGGTTGTTGTTTCAGCTTATCCAGTAAAAATTGCTCTGCGGCAGTGGCTGAACCGTGCTCTGCCAACCAACGCGCCAACAGTACTATGGCACTGATGTTGTGCTGTTTATTGGCTAACTGGCTGAGTAACTGATACCACTCATCATCTGCCAGCTCACATTGTTGTAGCATTGGCAGTATGTCGGCACTCCACTGTGGCTTGTGCTGCGCAATATATAACAGTGCCGATTTTGCCAGTTGTGGCTGTTGCCGGCTAATAGCCCACTGAGCCAGCTCATACTTAGGCCGGACAGCGGCCGGATAATGTTCTGCCAATTGCAACAGCGCGTCAGGCGTTTGCTGTGCCTGTGGTTTGAGCGCCTCAATTTGCATATTGGCCTGGGCAATACGCAACGAGCGCGAATCAGTATTATCGACCGCATCGCTGTATTGCTGCGCTTTATGCCATTCGTGCGTAGCAATAAAAATACTGAATAATTGTTTTAGTGCGGCTTCGGCTAATACCGGCGATTTTACCAGATTAACCAGCAGCTTTTCTGCTCTGTCGTATAAACCGGCAGAGAAATAATCTTTCGCCAATTCAAACTGGATCTGCTGTGCCTGTGGTTTGGGCAGTTTCAGCTGATGCAGCTTTTCATGAATACGAATGGCTTTGTCCCAATCGCCTTTGCGGCGGAACAAGTTGGCCAGTGCCAGATAGGTTTCAATAGTGGCGGCTTCAATGTCCAACAGCTCCAGCAACTGCTCAATGGCTTTATCTTCCTGGTCGGTGAGTAAAAAATTTAAACCGGAGGATAAGTTGCGGGTAATGTTGGCACGGCCTTTCAGCTCTTTATGTTTAACGCTGTTGCGGCCCATAAACCAGCCGTAGGCTGCTGCCACAGGTAATAACAGAAACAGCAGCTCTAACATAGGCTAGCTGTTATCCGTTGATTTACGCAGCCAACCCTTAGCTTTACGTTGCAATGAATATAACAAAGCGATCATCAGACCAAGTGTTATGCCAAGCAACAGGAATATCAGTGCTATGTCGACGACTCTTAAGCGGGCACTGATAATAAGAAGATTTAAATCAGCCAGTTGCTGATTAATAGAGCCAAACAGCACCCCTACTACAATCAGGGCTACTATTACTGCGATATAAAGTAGTCTGCGCAAGGGAAACTCCGTTTACGCCTGCAAACTCAATGCAATGAGATCAGGTATTGTCTTTTACGCGGTCACGTAATTCTTTGCCCGGTTTGAAATGCGGTACATATTTACCGTCTAATTCAACTTTATCACCGGTTTTAGGGTTACGGCCGACACGTGGTGCACGGTAATGCAGTGAAAAACTGCCAAAGCCACGAATTTCAATGCGTTCGTTGCCTGCTAATGACTGTGCCATCTGCTCGAGGATTTCTTTAACTGAAGCTTCAACATCCTTGACCTGAATATGGGGGAAATCAGTAGCTAATTTTTCAATTAATTCAGATTTGGTCATAGACCCTCCGGCAAACCTGCGGTTGGATAAAGCAGGAGGCACAAGCCCCCTGCTTTGCTGGCAATTAATCCTGCTTCTGAGCAGCTTTAAATGCTTCGGCCATAGCGTTACCACCAAAATCAGCTTCTTGTTGCTTGCTGTTGACAGTATCCATAGCTTCTTTTTCTTCAGCTTCGAATTTCGCTTTGATTGACAGGCTGATTACGCGGTTTTTGCGATCAACACCCATTAAACGAGCTTCAACTTCTTCGCCTACTTTCAGTACCGTAGTGGCATCTTCAATACGCTCACGCGCGATATCAGATACACGAACATAACCTTCTACAGCACCTTCTAACATAACAGTAGCGCCTTTAGCGTCAACGGCAGTTACTTCACCTTTAACGATAGCACCTTTTTTGTTGTCAGCAAGGTAGCCGTTGAACGGGTCTTCGTCCAGCTGCTTGATACCTAAAGAAATACGCTCACGTTCCGGGTCAACTTGTAACACAACTGCGTGTACTTCGTCGCCTTTCTTGAAGTCGCGAACCGCTTCTTCGCCAGTGGCGTTCCAGCTGATGTCTGATAAGTGAACCAGACCATCGATGCCGCCGTCTAAGCCGATGAAGATACCGAAGTCAGTGATTGACTTGATCTTACCGCTTACACGATCACCCTTGTTGAAGCCCTTAGCGAACTCTTCCCATGGGTTAGCTTTACACTGTTTCAGACCTAAAGAAATACGACGACGTTCTTCGTCGATTTCCAGTACCATAACTTCCACAGAGTCACCCAGGTTAACAACCTTAGATGGGTGGATGTTTTTGTTGGTCCAGTCCATTTCTGACACGTGTACTAAGCCTTCTACGCCTTCTTCGATTTCTACGAAGCAGCCGTAATCAGTCAGGTTAGTTACGCGACCAGTGATGCGTGCGCCTTCAGGGTAACGTGATGCGATAGCGGCCCATGGATCTTCACCCATTTGCTTCAGACCTAAAGATACACGTTGTTTTTCGCGGTCGAATTTCAGTACTTTTACCGGAATTTCGTCGCCAACATTAACGATTTCGCTTGGGTGCTTAACGCGCTTCCATGCCATATCAGTGATATGCAGTAAGCCGTCTACGCCACCTAAGTCTACGAATGCACCGTAGTCAGTCAGGTTCTTAACGATACCTTTAACTTCCATGCCTTCTTCCAGCGTTTCTAACAGCTGGTCACGTTCATGGCTGCTTTCTGATTCAATAACGGCACGACGTGATACCACCACGTTGTTACGCTTCTGATCCAGCTTGATAACTTTGAACTCAAGTTCTTTGTTTTCCAGGTGCAGCGTGTCACGCACCGGACGTACGTCTACTAATGAACCAGGCAAGAATGCACGAATACCGTCAACTTCAACTGTGAAACCACCTTTAACTTTACCGGTAATAACACCGATAACGGTTTCTTTGTCTTCACAAGCTTTTTCCAGGCGTACCCAGGCTTCGTGACGTTTGGCTTTTTCGCGAGATAACAGGGTTTCACCGAAACCGTCTTCAATCGCATCTAAAGCAACGTCAATGATGTCGCCAACGCTTACTTCGATTTCGCCGCTCAGATTTTTGAACTGCTCAACCGGAATAGCGGCTTCTGACTTCAGACCGGCGTCAACCATAACGACGTCTTTCAGAACGGCTACAACAGTACCTTTAACAATGGCACCCGGACGGGTTTCGATAGACTTGAGGCTTTCCTCAAATAATTGTGCAAAATTTTCAGTCATATTCACTTTTTCAGTTAAGTGCGCCACAGAACATCATGTTCGTATGGGGTTGCTAAATTTACCTGTTTAAATCCGTTTAACAGGCTGTCCAAAATGCGGCTTTGGCCTGGTTCACACCACAGCTGGCAATTTCATGCCGGCGTAGTTCAGTACCTCTTCCAACACTTGTTCAATCGATTTATTGGTCGAATCCAGCATATAGGCGTCGGCTGCTGGCTTCAGCGGCGCGGTGGCGCGGTTCATATCGCGCTCGTCTCTGGCCTGGATTTCGCTCAAAAGGTCGCCGATATTAACATCAAAGCCCTTTTCTTTCAACTCTAAATAGCGCCGTCTGGCGCGCTCTTCCGCTGAGGCTGTTAAAAATATTTTAACCTCTGCCTGGGGGAAAACTACAGTGCCCATATCGCGGCCATCGGCCACTAAACCGGGCGCTTCCGCAAAAGCGCGTTGACGCCGTAATAAAGCCTCGCGTACCCTGGGTAATGAGGCTATTTTCGATGCCAGGGTGCCGACATCTTCGGTACGGATGGTGTGTGATACATTTTCGCCTTCCAGCGTAATGCGCACATTACCCTGTTCATCGCTGCTAAACTGAACATCCAGGTGGGCCGCTAACGGCTGCAGGGCTTCTTCGTCATCACAGGCTATGTCGTGATGTACGGCAGCCAGAGCCAATACGCGGTAAATAGCGCCACTATCGAGTAATTGCCAGCCTAAACGCTGGGCCAGTAAGCGGCATATTGTACCTTTACCGGAACCGCCGGGGCCATCTATGGTAATTACTGCTGCAGAGTGTGGCATCCTACCCCCTTTCCAAACTACTGGTTAATCGGATTTCAAAACCGCAGTATTATACAGCTTTTTGCGACAAAATCTGTGTTTAATTAAGATAAAACGAAGGAAAGACGCGCAGTCAGAAGGCTACGCGTCTAAATGATTTCTGTTATTTAACAAGCCAGTTGTTGAAATAAACTGAAATAATGCGGAAAGGTTTTTGCGGTGCAATCGGGGTCTTCAATGGTCACGCTGGTATCACTCAGCGCCACCAGAGAGAAACACATCGCCATGCGGTGATCGTTATAGGTAGCAATACTGGCATGCTTAAGCGTGGCCGGCGGTGTCACTTTTAGGTAGTCGTGGCCTTCTTCTACCTCTGCACCGACTTTTCGAAGCTCAGTTGCCATTGCAGCCAAACGATCGGTTTCTTTTACCCGCCAGTTATACACATTGCGTATCACCGTTGGCCCTTTGGCAAATAACGCTGTGGTGGCGATGGTCATAGCCGCATCCGGAATAGCATTGTAATCACGGTCGATGCCATTAAGCGTGTTACGCGTTACCATTATATAGTCGTCACCCCACTCAACTTCCGCGCCCATGGCCTGCAGCGCATCAGCAAAGTGGATATCGCCCTGTACGGCATGCTTACCAATGCCGGTTACCTTTATGCTGCCGCCTTTAATGGCAGCTGCAGCTAAAAAGTAGGATGCCGATGACGCATCACCTTCGACCAACCAATGGCCAGGCGAACGGTAAGTCTGATTACCCTTGATGCTAAAACGCTTATAGTCATGGTTTTGCACCGTAACACCAAACCGTTGCATTAATGCCAGGGTAATATCGATGTAAGGCTTAGATACCAGCTCGCCGGTAATGTTTATTTCACTGTCACCGGTCAGCAGCGGCGCCACCATTAACACGGCAGTTAAAAACTGGCTGGAAATACTGCCGTCAATCTGCATACCGCCGCCGTGCAGCGCCTTGCCTTTAATGTGTAACGGCGGAAAATCTTCGCTGCCGGTATAGCGGATATCCGCCTGCCATTGACGCAGAGCATCAACCAGATGACCTATCGGCCGCTCGTACATGCGCGGCTCGCCGGTTAGGGTCACATCGACATTGGATGCCGCCAGTGCAGCGGTTAATGGCCGCATTGCCGTACCGGCGTTGCCGAGAAACATCGTTAGCGCCTGCGGGTGGTTAAACAGGCCACCAATGCCATGCACATCGCACCTGGTGCGACAATCAGACAACTTATAGCTGATGCCCAGCGCCGTTAACGCGTTGAGCATATGTTTAATATCATCGCTATCAAGCAAGTTGGTGATGTGGGTGGTACCCTCTGCCAGCGCGGCCAACAGCAATACCCGGTTAGAAATACTTTTTGAGCCCGGCAAATGCACTTCACCGGCGACTTTAGCAATAGGGTTTAAGGTTAAGGTTTTCATCCGTGCACCCGCTCAAATTCCTGCATAAAACTCACCAGGGTTTGTACACCTTCTATTGGCATAGCGTTGTAAATACTGGCCCGCATACCGCCAACCATACGGTGGCCCTTTAACGCCAGCAAGCCATGAGCCTCAGCCTGGTCAACAAACATATCGTTTAAGCGCTCGTCACCTAAGAAAAACGGCACATTCATCCACGAGCGGTATTGTTTATCAACGTCGTTACTGTAGAAATCGCTTTTATCAATATAATCATATAGTAAACCAGCTTTTGCTTGGTTACGTGTAGCCATTTCGGTAACGCCGCCCTGCTGTTTCAACCATTTAAATACCAGCCCGGCCAGATACCAGGCAAAAGTTGGTGGTGTATTAAACATGCTGTCGTTTTCTGCGGCTAAACGATAATCCAGAACTGATGGAATACGCGCATCTTTTGCCGGCAATAAATCTTCCCGCACTATGGCCAGGGTTAAACCGGACGGGCCAATATTTTTTTGTGCGCCGGCATAAATCACCCCATAGCGGCTGACATCAATTGGCCTGGATAAAATAGTAGAGGATAAATCGGCGACGATTGGGCTGTTGGTATCAGGCAACGCGGTAAATTCAACACCGTCTACAGTTTCGTTCGGACAGCAGTGCACATAGGCAGCGCCTTGGGTTAATTGCCAGTCATTGGGAGCGACCACAGTACGAATGCCGCCCGGGCTTTTTTGCCGGATATCCTGCGGCGTAATATTGCCGTATTTTACCGCTTCTTCTACCGCCGATTTAGACCAGGCGCCTGAGACAATATAATCCGCACTCTGGCCGGGCTTTAACAGATTAAGTGGCACAGCCGAGAACTGACCGCGGCCACCACCATGCATAAACAGCACTTTGTAGTTAGCCGGAATATCGAGTAAATCACGTAAGTCCTGCTCAGCCTCAGCCGCAACACGGATAAATGGTTTGCTGCGGTGGCTCATTTCCATTACCGAGCAGCCATGTTGTTGCCAGTTAATAAATTCCTGTTGTGCCTGCTGCATTACCGCTACCGGTAACATGGCCGGCCCGGCACAAAAGTTAAAAGTGCTCATCTTTACTACTTGCTCCTGAATTAACATTTCTATTCAACTGGCTTGGTTGTATTACTGTTGCCGGCTTAATGCCGATCTTTTTATTTATGCTTGATAAAAAGCAAAACGAGCGCAAAAGCGCCCGTTTTATGGTCAGTTGTTACTCTTCTTCATCCTGGGCTAACTGAGTATCGGTAAGCACGGTGCTGGCGGCCTTTTCTGCCTCGGCAGCGGCTAACTCTTCCGCATCCTGAATTTCGTCTACTTTAGCCACACCAACGACTTTTTCGTTATCCGCAGTACGGATCAGGATAACGCCCTGAGTGTTACGGCCAACTTCAGACACTTCATTAACGCGGGTACGTACCAGGGTGCCTTTGTTGGAAATCATCATAATTTCATCCAACTCGTTCACTTGTACTGCACCTACCACCAGGCCGTTACGCTCAGATACCTTGATAGATACCACGCCCTGGGTAGCACGGCTCTTCGCCGGATATTCGGTTAACGAGGTACGTTTGCCGTAGCCGTTTTCAGTTACAGTAAGCACCGGGCCATCGCCGTTCGGTATAATTAACGATACTACCGAGCCACCTTCGCGCAGTTTAATACCTCGTACACCGGTAGCGGTACGGCCCATGCCGCGCACCTGATCTTCAGTGAAACGCACCACTTTGCCGTCATCAGAGAACAGCATAATTTCGTTATTGCCGTCGGTAATGCCCACGCCAATTAAGTGGTCGCCGTCGTTCAGGTTAACAGCAATAATGCCGTTTGAACGTGGCCGTGAGTATTCCACCAATGAGGTTTTCTTCACGGTACCGTTGGCAGTCGCCATAAACACGTATTTATCGGCTTCGTACTCACGCACCGGCAGAATAGCGTTAATACGTTCGCCCTCTTCCAGCGGCAACAGGTTTACAATCGGCTTGCCACGTGCCGTACGGCTGGCCAGCGGTAACTGATATACCTTCATCCAATACAGACGGCCACGGTTAGAGAAGCACAAAATGGTGTCGTGGGTGCTGGCAACTAACAGCTTATCGACGAAGTCTTCATCTTTTACTGTAGTTGCGGCTTTACCTTTACCACCGCGGCGCTGGGCTTCGTAATCAGACAACGGCTGATACTTGGCGTAGCCCAGATGCGATAAGGTAACAACCACGTCTTCTTCGGTGATCAAGTCTTCCATATTGATATCCAGCATATTGTCCTGGATATCAGTGCGCCGTGCATCAGCATACTGGGCTTTAATGGCTTCTAATTCTTCGCAAATTACTTCCATTAAGCGCTCAGGGCTGGCCAGAATATGCAGTAACTCAGCAATCAGCTCTAACAGTTGCTTGTATTCGTCGAGAATTTTCTCGTGCTCAAGCCCTGTCAGCTTATGTAAGCGTAAATCCAGAATTGCCTGAGCTTGTTGTTCGGTGAGGAAATACATGCCATCGCGAATGCCAAAATGCTCTTCTAACCATTCCGGCCGCGCAGCATCTTTACCGGCGCGCTCTAACATACTGCTGACATCACCCAACTGCCAACCGCGGGCGACTAAGCCGGCTTTGGCTTCGGCCGGGCTGGCAGAATGTTTAATCAGTTCAATAATCTCATCGATATTGGCCAGCGCTATGGCTAAACCTTCGAGGATATGCGCACGGTCACGGGCTTTACGTAAGTCGTACACGGTACGACGGGTAACCACTTCACGCCGGTGCAGCACAAAGCATTTCAGCATTTCAATTAAGCTAAGCAGCTTAGGCTGGCCCTGATCCAATGCCACCATATTGATACCGAATACCGTTTGCATCTGGGTATTGGTATACAGCTGGTTCAACATTACATCGGTTGACTCGCCGCGTTTAAGCTCAATGACAATACGCATACCATCTTTATCAGACTCATCGCGCAGCGCCGAAATACCTTCGATGCGTTTTTCTTTTACCAGCTCGGCAATTTTTTCAATTAAGCGGGCTTTATTAACCTGATACGGAATTTCGTTGACGATAATGGCTTCACGGCCGGTTTTCTCATCGGTTTCTACCACGGTTTTGGCGCGGATATACACTTTACCGCGGCCGGTACGGTAGGCTTCTTCAATGCCTTTACGGCCGTTGATAATAGCGGCCGTCGGGAAATCCGGGCCCGGGATATACTGCATCAGCTCGTGCAGCTCTATATCCGGGTTAGCAATTAAAGCTAAGCACCCGTCAATAACTTCGGTTAAGTTATGCGGCGGAATATTGGTGGCCATGCCCACAGCAATACCGCTGGAGCCGTTAATCAGCAGGTTAGGTAACTTGGTTGGCATGACTGCCGGAATTTGTTCAGTGCCGTCATAGTTAGGCACAAAATCGACGGTTTCTTTATCTAAATCGGCCAGCAGCTCGTGGGCAATACGTGACATCCGCACTTCGGTATAACGCATCGCAGCGGCAGAGTCACCATCGATAGAACCGAAGTTGCCCTGACCGTCTACCAGCATATAACGCAGTGAAAATGGCTGCGCCATCCGTACGATAGTGTCATATACCGCACTGTCGCCGTGCGGGTGGTATTTACCGATAACATCACCTACCACACGGGCAGATTTTTTATAGGCTTTGTTCCAGTCATTGCCCAGTTCCTTCATCGCGAACAGCACGCGGCGGTGTACCGGCTTTAAACCATCCCTTACGTCCGGTAAGGCGCGGCCAACAATGACGCTCATTGCGTAATCGAGGTACGAATTCTTTAATTCGTCTTCGATATTAATAGGAACTATTTCTCTGGCCAGATCTGTCATAAAACGCTAATTTCCCTTAAATCAGATAGATAACTCGCTTTTGTCGATGTTATAAAGCGCGAGACAACGCAGGATTCTAACACAGAAAATCCCGCTTGCCATGCCTGAAATGCATAGCAAATTAAGCTTCGGCATTGCTCAAATGGATCAAGGCTTTATAATGCGCAAAAACTAACGAGCATGCTATATGACTGCAGATATGAATGTTGATGCCGGCGAAATTGCCAAGTTTAACGATATTGCCTCACGCTGGTGGGACCCAAGCGGCGAATTTAAGCCACTGCATTTACTTAATCCGGTGCGGTTAAGCTACATTAGCGACGAATTGCAGGGCTTGTTTGGTAAAACAGTTATTGATATCGGTTGTGGCGGCGGTATTTTAGCAGAAAGCATGGCACGCAGCGGCGCCAACGTTACCGGGCTGGATATGGCCGAAGACTCGCTTAGCGTAGCCAAGCTGCACGCATTGGAAGCCGGCGTAGAGGTTAATTACCAACAGGCAACCGCCGAACACTATGCGCAAAGCCACGCGGCACAGTTTGATGTGGTGACCTGTATGGAGATGCTCGAGCATGTGCCTCAGCCGATGTCGGTGGTGCAAGCCTGTGCCGACTTAGCCAAGCCAGGTGCCACCTTGTTCTTTTCTACGTTAAACCGTACACGCAAAGCCTGGTTACTGGCAATTATCGGCGCCGAACAGGTATTAAAACTGGTGCCCAAAGGTACGCATGAATTTGATAAATTTATTCGCCCATCCGAGCTGATGCGCTTTATCGAGCAAGCCGGCTTAGAAGTGGTTGATGCAACGGGCTTGCACTATAACCCGCTGCAGCAGAGCTTTAAAACCGGCCCCGGCGTCGATGTTAATTACATCGTGGTGGCACGCAAACCGGCCTGAATGCCGGCAGTGGTTAAATTAGCAGCATCTAAATAGCTGTGGGCTATAAAAAAAATATTAATAGAACAAATAAATTTAACCGGAAAAAAAGCTTGCGTACGCCAGCCTTTCCCCACGACACTGTTGACGCGGTTAGCAGCTACTAACCGCCGTTTTAACGCTAAAATTCCGCTGAATTTCACCCTTGCAAAAAAGCCGGATCCACACTATCTTGTGATCACTTTCTCAAAAGCATCTATATGTTGTGTAATTAAGCAACAATAGCTGCCGCTAAAATGGCCGTGCGCTACATGGCTGACGATAACAATTTATAACTGAAACGGAAATCTGCCGCGATGACTCAATCTCTTTTCGTCACTAAACGTGATGGCCGCCGTGAACCTTTGGATCTGGATAAAATTCACCGCGTTATTACCTGGGCCGCCGAAGGCTTATCTAATGTGTCGGTATCTCAGGTTGAGCTGAAGTCTCATATTCAGTTTTATGATGGCATTAAGTCGGAAGACATTCATGAAACCATTATCAAGGCCGCTGCAGATCTGATCTCAAAAGACTGCCCTGACTACCAGTACCTTGCCGCCCGTTTAGCTGTATTCCACCTGCGTAAAAAAGCCTATGGCCAATTTGAACCACCACACCTGTATGACCAGGTGGTGAAGATGGTTGAAGCCAAACGCTACGATCAGCACATCCTGGCCGATTACAGCCGTGACGAGCTGGATCAGATGAACAGCTTTATCGATCACAGCCGCGATTTAAACTTCAGCTATGCTGCCGTTAAACAGCTGGAAGGCAAATATCTGGTGCAAAACCGTGTCAGCGGCGAAATATATGAAAGCGCGCAGTTCCTGTATATGCTGGTAGCCGCCTGTTTGTTTGCTAACTACCCTAAAGCCACACGCTTAGATTATGTGCGCCGCTTTTATGACGCCTGCTCGTTGTTTAAGCTATCTCTGCCGACACCGATTATGTCAGGCGTGCGTACCCCTACCCGCCAGTTCAGCTCTTGTGTACTGATCGAATGTGGTGACAGCCTGGATTCAATCAATGCCACCTCCAGTGCCATTGTAAAATACGTTAGCCAACGTGCCGGTATCGGCATTAACGCCGGCCGCATTCGTGCGCTGGGCAGCCCAATCCGCAACGGTGAAGCCTTCCACACCGGCTGTATTCCGTTTTACAAGCATTTTCAAACAGCAGTTAAAAGCTGTTCGCAAGGCGGTGTACGCGGCGGCGCGGCTACATTGTTTTACCCGTTGTGGCATTTGGAAGTTGAGTCGCTGCTGGTACTGAAAAACAACCGTGGTGTTGAAGAAAACCGCGTACGGCATTTAGACTACGGCGTACAGTTTAACCGTCTGATGTACACTCGGCTGATTAAAGATGATTACATCACCCTGTTCAGCCCGTCTGACGTACCTGGCTTATATGATGCTTTCTTTGAAGATCAGGAAAAGTTCGAAGAGTTGTATGTTAAGTACGAAGCCGATACGTCTATCCGCAAGAAGCGCTTAAAAGCACTGGAGCTGTTTACCCTGTTTATGCAGGAACGCGCCAGTACCGGCCGTATTTACCTGCAAAACGTCGATCACTGTAATACCCACAGCCCGTTTAATCCGAAGTTAGCTCCGGTGCGTCAGAGCAATCTGTGTCTGGAAATCGCCTTGCCAACCAAGCCGATGAACGATGTAAATGACCCGGAAGGTGAAATTGCGCTTTGTACCCTGTCGGCGTTTAACTTGGGTGCTATTGAAGACTTAAGCGAGTTAGAGCCGCTGGCTGAACTGGCCGTGCGCTCACTCGATAGCCTGCTGGATTATCAGGACTACCCTATCCCAGCCGCGTTTCATGCCTCTATCAGCCGTCGTACCTTAGGTGTGGGTGTCATTAACTACGCCTACTATCTGGCGAAAAACGGCGTGAAATACTCTGACGGCTCGGCCAACGGTTTAACCCACCGTACTTTTGAAGCGATTCAGTATTATCTGCTGAAAGCGTCAAACAAGCTGGCACAGGAATTTGGCGCTTGTCCTAAGTTTAACGAAACCACTTATGCTCAGGGCATACTGCCGATAGACAGCTATAAGAAAGACCTGGATAAAGTGTGTAGCGAGCCGTTGCTGCTGGATTGGGAACAATTGCGTAAAGATATTCTCAGCCATGGTTTGCGTAACTCAACGTTATCGGCATTAATGCCGTCTGAAACCTCGTCGCAAATTTCCAACGCCACTAACGGTATTGAACCACCTCGCGGCCATATCAGTGTTAAAGCCAGTAAAGACGGTATTTTAAAGCAGGTAGTACCGGAATATGAGCGGCTGAAAAACCAATATGAACTGTTATGGGATATTCCGAACAACAGCGGTTATATTTCGCTGGTGGCCATTATGCAGAAATTTATCGACCAGACCATTTCGGCTAACACCAATTATGATCCGAACAAGTTTGACGGCGGTAAGGTACCGATGAAGTTGTTGCTGCAGGATTTACTGTCAGCTTATAAGCTGGGTGTAAAAACCATGTATTATCACAACACCCGTGACGGCGCGTCAGATGTCCAGGAAGACATTAAGCCCGAAGCGGAAGACGACGGCTGTGCCGGCGGCGCCTGTAAAATTTAATAGTTAACTAAACGGGCTGCTGCGGTAGCCCGTACTTTGTAATAAATCCCTGTTAGGACGATAAGTGGCAATGGCGTACACAACCTTTAACCGACAAATAAATGACCAGATGAAAGAGCCGATGTTCTTCGGAAATCCGGTGAACGTTTCACGCTATGATCAGCAAAAATATGGCATTTTTGAAAAACTGATCGAAAAGCAGTTGAGCTTTTTCTGGCGGCCGGAAGAAGTAGATGTCAGTAAAGATCGTATTGACTACCAAAACCTGCCGGAACACGAAAAGCACATTTTTATCAGCAATCTGAAATACCAGACGTTGCTGGACTCGGTGCAGGGCCGCTCGCCCAATGTGGCCTTTTTACCGATAGTGTCATTGCCGGAGCTGGAAACCTGGATTGAAACCTGGGCTTTCAGCGAAACCATCCACAGCCGCAGCTATACCCATATTGTGCGTAATATCAGCGCTGAGCCGCATAAAGTATTTGATGATATTATGCTCAATGAGCGCATTTTAGAGCGTGCTGACGATGTTACCCGCTACTATGATGCCTTAATCGACGGTATAAACCTGTATCAGCGCTGTGGTGAGGGCACACATATTATTAATGGCGAAAGCCACAGCATCAACCTGTACGAGTTAAAACGCCGCTTATATTTGTGTGTTATGTCGGTAAACGTGCTCGAAGCGATCCGGTTTTACGTTAGCTTTGCCTGTAGCTTTGCCTTTGCCGAACGCGAACTGATGGAAGGTAATGCCAAAATTATCCGCCTGATTGCCCGTGACGAAGCGCTGCATCTAACCGGCACCCAGCATATGCTGAACATTATGGCCGCCGGTGATGACGACCCTGACATGGCAAAGATTGCTAAAGAATGTGAAGAAGAAGCCTACGCCATTTTCCGCAAAGCGGCCGAACAGGAAAAAGACTGGGCAGAATATTTGTTTAAAGACGGCTCAATGATTGGCCTGAACAAAGATATTCTCTGCCAGTACGTGGAATACATTACCAACAGCCGGATGCAGGCTATCGGCATGAAAGCCATTTTTTCTACCACGCAAAACCCCATTCCGTGGATCAATACCTGGTTGGTATCAGACAACGTACAGGTAGCCCCGCAGGAAGCTGAAATCAGCTCTTATCTGGTTGGCCAGATCGACAATGAAGTTGATGGTGGCGACTTCGGCGATTTTGACCTTTAGGTTATGCCCTGTGTTAAGGTTACCGCAGGCGTTGTCATTGATTTCGATGGCCGCGCCCGCACCTTACTTGATGCGCTGGAGCAGCAAAAATTAATGGTGAACTTTCAGTGCCGTGAAGGTTATTGCGGAGCCTGTCGCTGCAAGTTGTTATCAGGTGCTGTCAGTTATATTAACGAACCGCTGGCGTTTGTCCGTAAAGGTGAATTTTTACCCTGCTGTAGCACGCCGGATACAGATATCGAAATTGAAATCCCCTGATTGTATGGTAATTTCTCTGCTGATGCCGCAGACTAAGCGCATTACGCGCTGATCTTTAAGGAGATCATTGATGAAAGCCCTGCTGTTATTTATTGCTGCGACTGTTTCTTCTGCAGATATAAGCCACTATGAGCAATTGTTGGCCAGCGCCCGCTACACTGAGCTTGAGCATCAGTTAATCCAACAGCCGGATTACAAACAACAAGGTGAACTATTGGTCATTTACGCCAGAGCGTTAATTAACCAACAGCGGCTCGAAGATGCCAATACCCTGCTTAACTATGCCATAGAGCAATTTCCGCAAAATAGCGAACTGAATTATCTGGCCGGCTTAAGTAAAATTCGTCTGGCCAGTGATGGCAATGTGTTTGCCGCCAAAGAACGTGCTGCCCGCGGTGTTGCCTTGCTGCAAAAGGCGGTTAGCCTGAAACCGGATCACTATGCTGCGCGTCAGGCATTAATCGATTTTTACAGTATTGCCCCTGCTGCTGCCGGAGGTGACAAAGAGTTGGCCAATAGTATGGCCGCGCAACTGGCTGAAGAAAACCCGGCCCAGGCATTGTTGGCCCGCAGCCGCATTTTATTAAATGAGAAAAAACCTACTGAGGCGTTGGCACTGCTAAACAGCATGATACCGGACCCGCCAAATGCCAGGCTGTTGGCGCGTAAAGCGCAGATCCTCAATGAGTTGGCGTTATATGATGAAGCCTTTGTTAATTACCGTCAGGCAGCAGAGCACGCTACAGATTTAACCGATAAATATAATGCGCTGTACCATATTGGCCGGCTGGCTGTAACCGCTGATCAAGATGCAATGGCGGGTATTACGGCACTGCAGCAGTATCTGGAGTTTTACCGTGACAGTGAAAATAAAACCCTGCCTTGGGCCACACTAAGGCTGGCGCAATTAATGTACCGTACCGGTGATACTTTTGAAGCCAGTTTACTGGTCGCGGGCCTGACCAATGCGCAGGTTGAAAATGAAGAGTTTAATCTTATTCTGGTGAGCTTACTCAGTGCATTAAAAACGAAAGAAGCTAAAGCAGAGCCGGAGCATCAAACAGAGGATAAACCGCAGCAGATCTGATGCTCTGCTGCGGTTGCTGCATTACTTGCGGATACCTTCTACTGTCAAATCCAGTTGCACCGTGGCTGATGCCGGACCTAAATCGGTATTAATGGCAAAATCTTTCAGGGTTAAAGTGGTAGTACCGGCAAAACCGGCACGGTAACCACCCCATGGATCTTTACCTTCACCCAGTTTCTCTGCAGCAATTACCACTTCTTTAGTCACGCCGTTCAACGTCAGGTTACCGTGTAAATCAAAGGTTTCACCGGCTTTTGGCACAATTTTGGTGCTGACAAAAGTCGCTTTAGGGTGTTTGCTTACATTTAAAAAATCACCGCTGCGCAAATGTTTATCACGCTCAGCGTGGTTAGAATCAACACTTGCGGTGTCAATGGTCAGCTGAATTTTTGCGTCGGTTAGTTTATCAGCGTCATAGCTGAAATCACCGGAGAAGGTATTAAAACGGCCATATAACCAGCTGTAGCCTAAGTGGCTTATTTTAAACTGGACAAAAGCGTGCGCGCCCTGAGTATCTATTACGTAATCTGCCGCTTGGGCCGGTAAGGTCATCATCGCAGCTACAGATGCCGCTAACAGTAATTTTTTCATAGTGATCTCCAATGTTAAGGTTTACGGCCAAACATACGTTTGAGCGTGTGGTCTTTATCAATATAGTGATGTTTCAATGCCGCCATGCCATGCAACACTGCAAGTGCTATCAGGCTGTAAGCAACGTATTCGTGTACCAGCCCGGCAATATCGGCTTGATTAGTAAATAATGCGCCTAGTGCCGGTACTTCAAACCAGTCGAACACAGCAATAGGCCGGCCATCTTCAGTAGAGATCAGGTAACCACTGATCACCAATAACAAAATGCCCAGATATAAACAACATTGCACTACCGCAGAGGTTTTTTTCTCCCAGCTGCGGTGCGTCGCTAACGCCTGCGGCGGCGGGCTAAGCCATCGCCACAGCAAGCGTAGCAGCATTACTATTGCCAGCAAGATCCCTGTGCTTTTATGCCAGTGCGGCGCTGTGCGGTACCATTCGCTGTAATAGCTTAAATCTACCATCCAGAAACCGGCGGCGAACAAACCGAATACGGTCACAGCAACCAGCCAATGCAGCACAACACTGACGACACCATAATGTGATGAACTGTTTTTCAGCATGCAAAACTCCTTAAGCCTAACGATAATAGAGCAATATGATTAAACTAAAATTGCAATATTGCTGTTTAACCTTTCTATTTATTAGAATTATTCAGCTATAGCATAGTACAGAAACAACAAAGCCGGCTTTACGCCGGCTTTGTAATACTATCCACCCTTACAGCTTACTCGAATTTACCATCGCGGATATGTTTATCACCGCGTTGTTTGGCTAATTCAACCTGGCGCTGACGCTCGGCAAAGGCGGCTTTTTGCTCATCAGTGGTTTTATCATGGCAATGCGGGCAACTTAAGCCCTTAACGTAGTGCTCAGATGCCATTTCTGCTGTTGATAACGGCATGCGGCAAGCATAACACTGATCATAACTGCCCTGCTCCAGGCCGTGTTTGACCGCAACACGCTGATCAAACACAAAGCATTCGCCCTGCCACAAGCTGTTGTCCTGTGGCATTTCTTCCAGATATTTTAGAATGCCGCCGTCAAGGTGATACACCTCGTCAAAGCCCTGCTCTTTTAAAAAGGCAGTCGATTTTTCACAGCGGATACCGCCGGTACAAAACATGGCGACTTTTTTATGTTTAGTTTTATCTAAATTGTCGGCTGCCCACTGCGGGAACTCGCGAAAAGTGGTGGTATTAGGATTGACGGCATTTTTAAAAGTACCGATGGCGACTTCGTAATCGTTGCGGGTATCGATAAGAATAGTGTCCGGATCGCTGATCAGCCTGTTCCAGTCATCGCCTTTAACATAGGTACCCACTATATGCGCCGGGTTTATCCCTTCAACGCCCATGGTAACAATTTCTTTTTTCAATTTTACTTTAGTGCGGTAAAACGCTAACTCATCAGACAAAGACTCTTTGTAGCTCATGCCGTCAAAGCGGCCATCAGCATCCAGCCAGGCTTTTACCGCATCGACACCGGCACGCTCACCACAGATGGTGCCGTTAATGCCCTCTTCGGCTAATAACAAGGTGCCTTTGACTTTGTTGGCGACCATGTAGTCGTACAAGGTATCGCGCAGGGTAATATAATCGGGTAAACGGACAAACTTGTATAAAGCAGCAACTACGTACATAACCTACCTCTTGCAACGACGGACCGTAAATCCGTAGCAATATTAAAATCGGGCGTATTATAGCGTTCGCTGAAATTAAGGCAAGGCCACAATATTAATGTGGTTTTTCCAGCAAGGCACTAAGGTTAAGCTGTAATACATGCTCACCGTCGGTAATGGATAACAGCGGATCTTCGCGCCAGACGCTGAGTTTCATATGGCTTTTCAGCATCTGACAAAACTCTGCCAGTTGGGCTGACGTCAGCGTGAAAATACGTTGATTAGCCGGCCAGTCATCGTGTTGTGCTTTACTGGTTTCCTGCTCGTCTAACACCAACAACAACTGATCGGCCAGATGCGATGCCCTTAGCCGGCGCTTTTCTGCTACTAATTCCAGCTGGCACCAGAGCTGAAAATGTTGTTGCTGGTCCTGAATAAACAGGTCCGGCGCTTTACCGCCTGAGTCATCTTTGGCAAAACCCGGCTGTTGCTCGTACAGGCTGAGATAAACCAGTAAGCGTTTGGCAAAATGTTCGGCGCTCTCGCCCTGCCAGGGCGAGACATAATGCCGTTGCTGCAGATAGGCATGGCTGGCATCGCAACTGTATTGCAGATCCAGCTTTATTACTTTGCTGGCCATTTGCATCATTACTACCCCACAAACCAGACTCTGGCTGGCGCAAGCAGAGTTTAGCTGTTAATCGCGGTCACTACCAAATGCATAGCCAGTGCCAATAATAGTAAACCCATTAAGCGGTCAAACCAGTAGCCCTTCAACAGCAGAAAACCCCTAACTTTAGTGTGTGTTAGCACCATAGATAACATACAGAACCAGGCCGCGGTGGCAAGCGCCATATATACGCCGTAGATAATTTTGTAAGAAAGTGGTGTAAGCGGCGAAATAATGACGGCAAACAACGATAGAAAGAACAAGGTGGCTTTGGGGTTTAAACCATTGGTGATAAAGCCGGCGACAAAAGCTTTACCGGCAGAGGGTACGGTTTCCTCTGCGTTACCGGCTATAGCCTGCTCCGGATGCAGCGGCGCTTTACTGCGCAATGCCATTACGCCGATATAGGCCAGATAGACAGCCGCCGCGACACTTAATACCTTAAATAGCCAGGGCGTGGTTTGAATAAGCACTGCTATACCCACCAACGACCAGGTAACATGTAACAGAATGGCAGCACCAATGCCAATGCTGGCTGCCAGGGCCTGTTGCCGGCCAAAACGCACCGCATAACGCAGCACTATGGCAAAATCAGGCCCCGGGCTGGCCACAGCCATCAGATGCACCAGGGCAATTAACATAAACTCCGGCCAAAAATTCATAACACTAAACCCACACAGAAAAAACAACCATTCTAATAACGTAGTACCCGGTTATGCCAGCAGTTAATCGCGCCGCGTCACTGTTTTATCCTTTCGCAGCTATGCTGGCTTGCCGCGCTCAGATAATTCTGTAAAATGTTATAACATCACGCATGCGATAATTAAAAGGAAACCCAATGCGCAGTTTATCTGCTTTGCCACGTTACAGCCTGTTAGCGGCTCTGGTTAGTCTGACGTTCAGTGCTTCAGCTCAGGAGTCGGCACAGCGCTACGACGGCGTAATTACCGATGCTCAGGGACAACCGCTGAAAAACGCTCGTGTACACATTCATGGTCGCCAGCAATATGTCTATGCTGACGAGCAAGGCCGCTTCAGTATTCAGGCGCCTGCCAATGCTGAATTGCATGTTTCAGCTGCCGGCTACGGTGACAGCTTTGTTACGGTAACACCGGCACAACCACAACTGAATATTAACCTTACGCCCGGCGGTATTGAGCGTATTGTGGTTGCAGCCTCCGGCATTCATAAATACAACCTGGAAATGGCCACGCCGGTATCGGTACTGACCGGTGAAGAGTTAAGCCGGCGCACCGAACCAACCATCGGCGAAACCCTGAAATATGAACCTGGCGTGCATGCCAATTACTATGGTCCGGTGGCATCAAGCCCGGTGATCCGCGGTTTAGACGGCCCGCGAGTACGTATTTTAAATAACGGCCTGGATACGGCAGATGTGTCACGTATCGGGCCTGATCATGCTATCAGCGCCGATGCCATTACCGCACAGCAAATTGAAGTGCTGCGTGGCCCGGCCACCTTACTGTACGGCAGTGGCGCTATCGGCGGCGTAATTAACGTGGTAGATAACCGTATTCCGCGCCAGTTGCGTGCCGACAGCGAAACCAAGCTGGAAAGCCGTTATGTTGATGTATCAGATGAAAAAACCGTTGCGCTGAACCACGAAGGCAGCAGCAATAATATCGCCTGGCATGTTGATGGCTTTAACCGTGATACGTCAGATTATGATGTGCCCCGCTTCAGCAATGACGAAGGCGAAACGGCCAGCCGTCTGGAAAACTCATGGACACAAAGTAAAGCGCTGAACGGCGGTTTAAGCTATATCGGCAACCGTGGTTTATTTGGTATCAGCATTGGCCGGTTGGAGTCTGATTACGGTATTCCGGGCCATCATCATCATCATGAACACGAAGAAGAGCATGACGATCATGAAGCACATGATGATGAGCATGCAGATGAAGGTGTATTTGCCAAATTAAAGCAAAACCGTGTCAGCATGGCCGGTGAATGGTATACGCCGTTTGCCGGTATTGAAACCTTGTCTTTTAACGCTGCTTACACTGATTATCAGCATCAGGAAATTGAAGATGGCAGCGTAGGCACCACTTTTAAAAATAAAGCACTTGAGAGCCGCCTTAGCCTTGAGCATGAAGAACTCGGTGGCTGGCATGGCTTAGTGGGTTATCATTTGCAACGCGCTGATTACCGTGCTTTTGGCGAGGAAGCCTTTACCCCCGACAGCGAAACCTTGTCGCATGCGGTATTTGTACTGGAAGAAAAACAGTTCGGTAATATTTCTGCCCAGTTAGGCGGTCGTATTGAGCGCACCACACATGACGCAACGGGGTTGGCTATTGGCCATGACACCGACATTACAACCAGTGTATCTGACGACTTTACCGCCTTAAGTGCATCAGCCGGTTTAGTCTGGGAATTTGTACCGGGATTCTCCTGGGCCCTGGCCCTTAGCCGCTCAGAGCGGGCACCGGGCGCAGCAGAACTGTATTCAAACGGCGCCCACATCGCTACCAGCAGTTATGAGTTAGGTATGCGCTATCAATTACACGATGGCGAAATTGAGCTGTCAGAGCAGAAACCTGAAAAAGAGACAGCTAATAATGTCGATATTACCTTTCGCAGCTTCAAAGGCGACCTGAGCTTTACCTACAACTTTTTCTATAACAAGGTGCGTAACTATCTGTATCTGGCTGATACCGGTCTGACTATGGCAGATTTAGCGCACGACGAACATGACGAGGAACACGACGAAGCCGGGCATGAAGCCCATGAAAGCTTCGCGATGTATCAGTACCGACAGCAGGATGCGACCTTATACGGGTTGGAATTTGAAGCACGTTACCGGCTGGATGAGGCACAATCTGTTAACGTTTTTGTTGACACCGTGCGGGCCAAACTCGACGGCGGCGATTACCTGCCACGCATTCCGCCGTATAAAACCGGTTTAGGTTATCAGTATAAAGGCATCAGCTGGAGCGCTGACATTGGTGTTACGCGTTACGCTAAGCAGACCAAAGTTGCTGCCAATGAAGCGCCAACCAAAGCTTATACCCTGCTTGATGCCAGCCTGAACTATGACTTTAGCTTATCGCAGTTGGATATGACGGCGTTTTTACGCGGCACTAACCTGACAAATGAGTTAGGTTTTGTCCACAGCTCCTTTATTAAAGCCGATGCACCGCTGCCGGGTCGGGCAATAACCCTTGGCCTGCGGGCGACGTTTTAACATAGTCAAGCCCGGCTCTGCCGGGCTTTTTATTGCCGATAATTACAGAAAACGATCTTTAAAACGGCACCACTGATAATAACCTTGCTGGCCCAGCCGCCTGAAGGCCGGTAGCGGAAACGGTACTAACCGGCTTTGGTATATCGGTAACGGCGGCAGCTCTATGCCCATGGCCAGTTCCGCCAGGCGCACGCCGGCCTGGGTACTGAATGATAAACCACTGCCGCAATAACCGCCGGCATAAAACAATCCTGGTTCAGCTTCACACACCCGTGGTAAATCGTCGTATGACACTGCAACCCAGCCACTCCAGTGATATTCAACACGCAGTTCTGCCAACATCGGAAAACAGGCTTTCAGTGCGGATAACAGCCGCGCCGGATAGACAGCTTTTTCAGCATCTTTGCCATACACTGCACTGCGCCCGCCAAATAAAATACGGTTGTCCGGTAACTTACGGTAATAGTATTTCAGTGCCCTGGTATCCATGACCAGCTGCGTATGCTGTAAACCACTTTGCTCAAGCTGCTCGGGTGTGAGCGGTTGGGTAACAATAATGCTGCTGAGTACCGGTAAACAAGCACGGTTTAACGCGGGGTACAGGCCCTTGGGGGTATAACCATTGGTCGCCAGTATCAGCTGTTTGCAACGTACTGCGGCTTGTGGCGTTTGCAGCACAAAACTGCCGTCGGCGCTGCGTTGCCAGCTTAGCAGCGCCGATCCGGTAAACAATTGTACCCCGCTTTGCTGCGCCATAGTTGCATAGCCCTGTGCCAGAGCCAACGGGTTAACACCAAAGCAATCGGGAAACTTAACCGCAGCATAGGCGCGGGTATTGTGCATATAGTCGTTTTTCAGTTGCGCCGCAGACAAATACTCTGCCTGATAACCGAACTGACGCTGTAAAAACGCCGCCTGTGCCGGCAGCTCTGCTGCTGCAGATGGATTGTGAGCGACTTTTAAATAGCCGGCCGGTTGGCTGTCGCAGGCAATATTACCATCAGCAATCATGTGTTTAACCTGCGCTATGGCAGCGCCGTACTCCTGATGGAACAAGCGGGCGCTGTCCAAACCAAAGCGCTGTGTCAATTATGCCAGGCCCAACCTGCCGCTGCCCCGCAGTACAAAACCGGCGTTACGGCCGCTGCAGCCCCAGCCAGCCTGATTGGCTTCCAATACCGTTACTTCACGCTTAAAACGCTTTGCTAACTGATAGGCGCAGCTCAGGCCGGTATAACCGGCACCAATTACCACTATGTCACTGCTCAGATCATGTTGCAGTGGCGCAGTCTGTATTGCCGTGGCGGTGTGATCTGCCCAGTAAGACGATGGGTAAGCCAGGTTAGTACCAATCTCAGTATCCGTCAGCGGATCATACATGGTCTTGCGCCTCAGAAAACAACAGCACCATTTCAGCCGCGCTGCAGTTGCACAGTGCGCCGCACACCGGACACTGATAGCCCACCGTTTCGGATAAATGTCGCCAGCGCTGCGGATGAACTTTAACCAGTGTTGCACCGGCGTTGCTGAAGTAACGCTGTGCCGCGTTGCCCGGGCTCTCGCGCCAAATGTGTGCTAACCCGGCAGCGGCGCCCTGACGGTGCAGTGCAGCAACAGAGGTGTTCAATAACGCCGACGCTATACCCTTGCCCCGCTGCGTTTGGCTTACCCCCACTGATTTGAAGTAGGCCATTTTCGCCGCGTCAACCGGCCACAAAGTCTGGCTACACCATTGATCAGGTTGCCACTGGCCGGCAGCAAAGCTTAAGCGGTAACCAATAACCTGTTGCTGTACATCAAGTGCTACAAAGCTGGCGTTAACCCCCCCCGCTATACCCTGTTGCTGCATTTGCTCCAGGCCAGCTTGGCTAAGGTAATTATCACCATGAATTTGATTGGCAAGCTGGCTCACAGCAGAAAAGTATGTCGCAGTAAGTTCAGTTATTTGCACTTTACAGCCCCAACAGAAAACAGACTGTTGTTATAAATCAGCCTGTCGCTTTGCTGCAATCTGTTTTTTTTGCTGCAATCGTATGCGATTACCCGGACTGGAGACGAAGTGCCATAAATATGCGATAGACAACGGCGCTGTTATCTCATATGGTTAATAAGGCGTAAAAATAAAAACATAAGCGCCAGAAAAATAAAACTTAATCCAGGACAATAATTATGAAAAATCAGAATAACTACCATCCGGTCGCGCGCGCCGTTAAATTTGCGCTGGCAGCATCATTATCTTTAGGCATCAGTGCCACCGTCGCGGCACAAGAACAACAACCGGCGGCTAAAGAACAAGCTGTAGAAAAAATCGCTGTTGTCGGTAGTCGCTCAGCGCCGCGCTCTATTAGTGACTCTCCTGTTCCTATCGATATTATTGGTGGAGATGAGTTAAGTAAAAATGGCAGCAGCGACATGCTGAATATGATCTCGACATCAGTGCCATCTCTAAATGTTCACGCAAACCCAATCAGTGATGCAGCAACTCTAGTCAGACCTATGAACTTAAGAGGCTTGTCTTCAGACAGCACCTTAATCCTTACCAATGGTAAGCGCAGGCACAAAGCCTCTGTCATAGCCTTTCTTGGCGGTGGCATAAACGACGGCGCACAGGGTGCAGACGTTTCAGTCATTCCAGGCATAGCTATTCGTCAGGTTGAGATATTGCGCGATGGTGCTGCAGCTCAATATGGTTCTGACGCTATTGCAGGTGTGGTTAACTTTCAGTTGAAAAATGCCGATAGTGGCGGCTCTTTTGAAGTCAAACATGGTGAATATTATGAAGGTGATGGCACCGGCACCGAGTTTGCCGGCAACATTGGTTTACCATTAACCAAAGATGGCTTTGTTAATGCCAGTTTTCAGTATAAAAATGCCGATCCTACAAGTCGCAGTGTGCAGGTCGCTGATGCGCAGTCTTTTGCTGATGCCGGCAACCCGGCTATCGCACCACTGGCGCAGATCTGGGGTTCTCCGAAGATAAAAGATGACATTTCATTCTTCGTAAACTCCGGTTTAGATCTGGGTAACGGCCGTGAAGCTTACATGTTTGGTAACTATTCTGAGCGTGATATTACCGGTGGTTTTTATTGGCGTAACCCATACAACCGTTTATCTGTATTTTCAAATGACGGCGGCGAAAGCTTACTTATCGGTAATTTAGACGACACTGCTGGCCCTTGCCCGGCAGTTACGTTGAAAGACGCGCAAGGTGCAAACCTCGACTTTGCAACCGTGAACCAAGCCGTTAGTGCCCTGCCTGCCCATTGTTTTACGTTTTTTTCAATGTTCCCTGGTGGTTTTACACCAACTTTCGGCGGAAATGTTACTGACACAGCATTGGCTATTGGTACCAAAGGCGAGTTCAAAGAGGGCTGGCTGGCAGACGTTTTGTATGACTTTACCGGCTCGGTTGGTCGCAATGAATCAACTTATGTTATGACCAACACTATCAATGCGTCTCTGGGCCCTGATACACCAACCGAATTTACACCTGGTAAATACATTCAGCTTGAAAAAACCTTTACTGCCGATTTTGTCAAATATGTCAGTGCTGGCTTGTACGAAGATCTGACGGTTGCGTTTGGCGCACAATGGACAGAAGAAACCTTTGAAGTTGTAGCAGGTGACGTTGCGTCGTTTATTGACGGCCCGCTTACGAGCCAGGGCTTTGGTATTGGCTCAAACGGCTTTCCAGGTTTTAAACCAGAAGATGGTGGCGTAAACAGCCGGCGCAACTACGCAGTTTATACCGATCTGGAAGCAGAGATCACAGAGAGCTTTTTAGCTGGCTTAGCGCTGCGCTATGAAGACTATGATACCTTTGGTGATACGATAAATTACAAACTGACCGGCCAGTTTCGCCTGAGTGATGACTGGGCTATACGTGCCTCTCATAGCACAGGCTTCAGAGCACCAACGGTTGGTCAGGCAAATGTAAGTAATGTACAAACCAGCCTGGCCGATGGCATGTTGGTAGATTCAGCCTTGTTACCACCAACTAATCCTATTGCAATTGAGCTTGGTGGTAAGGAATTGACACCCGAAGAGTCCGTCAGCTTTGCTGCAGGTTTAGTGTATTCGGGTGCTGATTTCTTTATGACTTTGGATTATTACAATATCAAAGTTGATGATCGGATCACGCAGTCCAGTAAAATTACTTTAAGTGAAGCCAACAAGGAGGCGTTAAAAGCTGCAGGTGTCCGTAACGTAGACTCATTCCAACAAGTCAGCTTCTTTACCAACGACTTTGATACAACCACACAGGGCATAGATTTTGTTGCAAGTTATTCTACCGATTTGTTCGGTGGGCGTAGTAGCTTTAACTTTGCATACAACTGGACTGATACCAATGTAGACCGTGTAACTGTGCCGCCAGAAGGACAACCTGCTATAACAGGAGCCGATAAAATATCCCGCTTGGAAAATGATCTACCAAACCATCGCGCTACACTGACCTGGAATCAAAGTTGGGATGACTGGTCAATGTTTTTGCGCAGTAACTATTATGGTGAATATCAGGGGGTTCACGTAGATTGGGTAGGAACACCAGAGGAGCCAGGTACAGAGAAAAATGCATCTGCTAAGATAACGTTCGATCTTGAAATTAGCTATTACGTTAACGACAATTTCATCGTTGCCGCCGGCGCGCAGAATATTTTTGATACCAAGCCAGAACGTTTAGACTTTGAGCAACAATCTGGCGTGCCAAATAATAATTGGGGTGGCAAGTACTATGAAACCTCACCTATGGGCATTAACGGCGGTTACTACTACTTAAAAGGTACTTATAAGTTCTAAAAAACTTGTAGTACCAACACAAAAAATCCGCCTTTACCGGCGGATTTTTTATTATAGTCAGCTCTACAGCGCGGCCAACAAAGCCTGTAAGGGATGCTTCGGTTTATCCCCAACCAGCCGTTTTACCTGGCTGCGACAGGAAAACCCGGTCACCAATATTTGCCCAGTACCAAATTGCTCAACCGGTGCGCGCCAGCTCATATCAAACAACGCTTTACTGTTATCCAGATTTTGCGCTTCGTGGCCATAGGTGCCGGCCATGCCGCAACAGCCCACACTCACCGGCTTTAAGCTTAGCCCTGCGCTGCTGAAGATTTGCTGCCAGGCTTTTTCTGTCGCCGGTAAGGCGGTTTTTTCAGTGCAGTGCGCCAGTAAGGCGAACTCTGCCGCATTATTTACCTTAGGCAAGCTTTGCTGTACCAGCCATTCATGCAGCAGTTGCACATTAAAGTCACCGCGCTTATCGCCCAGCGCTTTATGGTATTCATCGCGATATACCAGCACTAAGGACGCATCAAGCCCCAGCATCGGCAAGCCAAGCTGTTGCAGCTGATTTAAAAACTGTGCGGCGCTGGCGGCTGTTTTGGCAAATTCGCGTAAAAAGCCTTTTACATGCTGCGGCTTGCCATTGGGTAAAAACGGTAACAATACCGGGTTAAAGCCCAGCTTTTGCAGTAAATTCAGCGCATCTGCTACCAGCTCTGCTTCATAAAAGCTGGTAAAAGGGTCTTGCACCAGTAACACAGTGCGCGCTTTGTCCTGTGCCGATAACTGCTGCAGTGCCGCTAAATCAAAGCGGTATAAATCCCCTACCTGCTGTGACAAGGTGGGCACAGATAGCAGCGGCGTATCAACATAGCCGACCGCTTTTTTTAATAACGCCGCGGTGGCTTTTTGTTTAACAACAAAATTAACTAACTTTGGCGCTTTAGCCAACCACGGCGCGGTGCGTTCTATATTGCCGACAATGTAGTCTTTTGCCGGCCGCAAATAGCGGCTGTGATACAGCTGCAAAAAGCGCGAGCGAAATGAAGGTACGTCTACTTTTACCGGACATTGACCAGCGCAGGCTTTACACGCCAAACAGCCTTCCATCGCCTGCATCACTTCATGCGAGAAATCCTCTTCGCCGCGACGTTTTGCCAGGGTGTTTTTTGTGCGTTGCCACAAGCCTTTAATACCGCCGGATTGCTGCAGCAATTGCTGCTCCTGCGCCAGTACATCGACACCCTGCATTTCGGTTAGGCGTAACCATTCGCGCATTAAACCGGCGCGGCCTTTCGGGCTGTGACGCCTATCTTTAGTGACTTTGCTCGACGGACACATTGGCGAGTTTTCTTCATAGTTAAAGCACAAGCCATTGCCGTTACAATTCAGGCTGCTGTCAAAGCTGTCTTTAACAGCCACCGGAATTTGTCGGTCAAACCAGGCCCGTTTTACGCCATCGACCGACACTAAGCTGTCGGCACTGTTAAACGGCGTACAAATTTTACCGGGGTTTACTCTGTTGCGCGGGTCAAAAGCCGCTTTAATCTTGCGCAGCTCAGTAAACAGCTCATCGCCGAAAAATGCCGGACCGTATTCGCTGCGATAGCCCTTGCCATGCTCGCCCCACATTAAGCCACCATATTTGGCGGTAAGTGCCACCACCTGATCGGAGATCGTGCGCAGCAGCTTTTCCTGCACCGGATCGCATAAATCCAGCGCCGGACGCACATGCAACACCCCGGCATCAACATGGCCAAACATGCCGTAATGTAAGCCATGGCTGTCAAGCAGTGCGCGAAACTCCATAATAAAGTCCGCCAGATTCTGCGGCGGTACAGCGGTATCTTCAGCAAAGGCAAGCGGCTTTTGCCGGCCGGCGGTGTTGCCAAGCAAACCCACCGCTTTTTTGCGCATGGCGTAAATATTGCCGATAGCTGCGTTATCATAAATCAGCTGATAGCCGATAATGCCGTCGGTTTTATCGCTAATGGCATTATCTAAACGCGTAGTTAAGGCGGCAATTTTTTGCTCAATCTCAGCCTGGCTTTCGCTGTTATACTCCACCATGTTCAGGCCCTGCATTTCAATGCCGGGCACATCGGTAATTAAGTCTTTTACCTGATGCCAGATAATATCATTGCGGGCTAAATTCAGTACTTTGCTGTCAACGGTTTCAACGGAAGTGGCTTCTGCCGCCACCAGAAACGGCGCGTTACGCAGCGCGCTTTCAAAGCTGTCGTACTTCACATTCACCAGACATTTGTATTTGGCAATCGGGGTAATATTCAGTTTGGCTTCAACCACAAAGCCCAGTGAGCCTTCCGAGCCGGTGATAATGCGCGATAAATCAAACTCGGTTAAATCGTCGTTGAACACATGCTCTAAGTCGTAGCCGGTTAAAAACCGGTTCATACGCGGGAATTTGGCCAATATTTGTGGCCTGAACTGCCGACAACTATCCAGCACCTGACGATAAATGCGGCCGATACTATTGGGTTGCTCAGCGCGATGCTCAGCCTCAAAGGTGGCCATTTTATGCGTTTTTAACACATTGCCGTCGATCAATACGGTTTTCAGTGCCAGTACATGGTCACTGGTTTTACCGTATACCAGGGAGCCCTGACCGGAAGCATCGGTATTTACCATACCGCCGATAGTGGCGCGGTTAGAGGTGGATAAATCCGGCGCGAAGAAAAAGCCATATGGCTTTAAAAAGGCATTGAGCTGGTCTTTAATCACCCCGGCCTGCACCCGTACCCAACGCTGCTCGAGATTAATTTCCAGAATGTTGCGCATATGGCGCGATAAATCCACCACCACATGCTCAGTCAGCGCCTGGCCGTTAGTGCCGGTACCGCCGCCGCGCGGGCTGAATTTGATATGCGAGAAACTGGAAGTTTGCGCCAGCGAAGTAAGAATAACCAGGTCGTCAGTACATTTTGGCAGCAATACTGCTTGCGGTAACGCCTGGTATACGCTGTTGTCGGTGGCCACCGCCAAACGGCTGCCGTAGCTGGTTTCGATATCGCCGCTAAAGCCGGCGGCAACTAAGGCTTTGCTAAAAGCAACAATGCTGGCATCCAGCGCGAGTTCGGGATTAAGCTTTGGGATCATAACTGCAGACACTCGGCAATAAGTGCCTGCAGTATAACATTAACTTGACTGTAGGATCAGCTGGCAGCAGGACGGAATTTCAGAGAAATACCGCGTAAAAAATAGCGCAGCACTTGCTCCTGACAGGCACGGTAGTGTTTATGATCCGGCCGGCGGAAAAACGCACTCAGTTCATGTTTACTTAAACGAAACTCAGCACCCTCTAACAGGGCTAAGATATCATCGTCTTTTAAATCAAAGGCGATTTTTAGTTTACGCAAAATAATGTTGTAGTTCAGCTTGGTTTCCGGCGCCGGAATAACACCGTCTTTGGCACCGCGGCGCTGAATAATTACGCCATTTAAGAAGCCGGCCAATAACTCATCACTGATTAATGCAAAGCTCTCGCTTTCATCAGATTCTAACCAGGCTATCACCTGCTCTTTTGTCACCGTGACATTGGTTAAGGCGAAAATGGCTATCATGCCATGGTTAGGTGCATCCAGCGTGTAACGCAAGCTGCGCAATACGTCGTTATTGGTCAAGATAGTGTCCTGTAAACAAAGTCAGATGAAAAACGGCGGCTATGATACCACAGCCGCCGTTAAATCCGCATCCCGCTATCTGTTAACCTGCAGCTTAAGGTAAATGCCCCAGCTTGCTGGCTTTAGTGGCAAGATAACGATGGCTGTGGGCAGTAGTTTTTACCCGGTGTTGTACCCGCTCCAGCACATTAACACCGGCGTCGGTTAACGCTTTTAGCTTACGCGGGTTATTAGTTAGCAAACGCACTTGCCCAATGCCTAATTGTTCAAACATTTGCGCGGCAATATCGTATTCGCGCATATCGGGTAAAAAGCCTAGAATTTCATTGGCTTCTACCGTATCCAGGCCTTTATCCTGTTCGGCATAAGCACGAATTTTATTAATAAGGCCAATGCCACGGCCTTCCTGGCGTAAATACAAAATACAACCACGGCCCAGATCAGCAATTTTACGCATCGCCGCTTCCAACTGCGGCCCGCAATCACAGCGCAGGCTGAATAAGGCATCCCCGGTTAAACACTCAGAATGCACCCGCGCCAATACCGGCTCAGCAGTTGTTACATCGCCCAGCGTTAATGCGACATGCTCTTTGCCGTTAGGTGCCTCAAAGCCATGTAAACGAAATTCGGCAAAAGGAGTTGGCAATAGTGTTGAGGTTACAAGTTTTAATTTCATCATGACTTCTCAGATAACGGCCGCACTTAAGACAGCAAAAGCGTTGTTGGCTACAGCGCAAACTTTATTGGGCCAAAGCAGTGGTAATTCAAGGCTGACGGCTGCAGGCATTATAGCATCCCTGATACAAATTGATGTAACCACAATGTGATACTATCACATAAGGTAGCTGCAAAATGTCTGTTACGATTAGTAGCGATAAAATCAGGCTAACCGGCGCAGCAGCCATGCAATTTTTATTAAACCCGCTACAATAGCCGCTGTTTTAGCTACCGGTTATTTTTCATGCTAAGTTTTTTCGAACGTATTATTAAACCTTTTCCGGCCGTTGAGCCAACCCAGCCACCTAAAGGCATATTGGCGTTTTGCCGCCATTACACCAAAGGTATGGAGCCATCACTGATCCTGATGTCGATAAGCACCGCCCTGCTGGCGATGTTAGAGGTGTCATTATTCAGCTTTATGGGGCAGTTGGTAGATTGGCTGGTACAAAATGAGCCGGAAGCCCTGTTTACCAGCGAGCGGGCCACGTTGATTAAGATGGCCGTCGTTACCGTAGTGTTACTGCCGGCGTTGAGCTTTTTTCATGCGGCTATTGTGCACCAAACCTTGCTGGGTAATTACCCGATGTCTATACGCTGGTTAGCCCACCGCTATTTATTGCGCCAAAGTATCAGTTTTTACCAAAACGACTTTGCCGGCCGTATTGCCACTAAGGTGATGCAAACCTCGCTGGCGGTGCGCGAAACGGTAATGAAACTGCTGGACGTAATGGTATACATCTTGGTGTATTTCGGCTCAATGCTATTTTTCATTGCTGACGCCGATCTACGTCTGATCATCCCGATGCTGGTATGGCTGGCAATTTATATTGCTATGCAGTTTTACTTTGTACCGCGCTTAAAAGCCGCCTCTACCCGCCAGGCCGATGCCCGATCGGAAATGACCGGCCGTATTGTCGACAGCTACACCAATATCACTACCATTAAGTTGTTTTCTCACACCAACCGCGAAGAAGCCTACGCCAAAGACAGCATGGAAGTGTTTTTAAAACCGGTGTACCGCCAAATGCGTTTAGCCACCGGCTTAAGTGTGTCGGTACAAACACTGAACTACTTTTTGGTATTCGCCATAGCGGCGTTATCGATTTATTTATGGGCCGACAGCGCCATCAGTGTGGGCGCAATCGCCATAGCGGTAAGTTTAGCACTGCGCTTAAACGGCATGGCACAGTGGATCATGTGGGAAGTCAGTAGCTTGTTTGAAAATATCGGCACTGTGGCGGACGGTATTACTACTTTATCGCAACCGGCACAGGTAATGGATGCTATCGATGCCAAACCGTTGCAGGTAAGCCGGGGCGCTATCAGCTTTAATAACGTTGGCTTTAATTACGGTAAAGCCGGCAGCGATAACGGTAAAGCGCCGGTGTTACAGCAATTAAACCTGGAAATTAAACCCGGCGAAAAAGTCGGTTTAGTCGGCCGCTCCGGTGCCGGTAAATCGACTTTAGTTAACCTGCTACTGCGCTTTTACGATGTAGAAAGCGGTAAAATCCTGATTGATGGTCAGGATATCAGCCAGGTAAATCAGGAAAGCCTGCGCCAGCATATTGCCATGGTGACCCAGGATACCTCGCTGCTACACCGCTCGGTGCGCGACAATATTGCCTATGGCAAACCAGACGCGACAGAAGCCGAATTGCAACTGGCGGCAGAGCAAGCCGAAGCCAGCGACTTTATTGCCGATTTAACCGATCCTAAGGGTAACAGCGGTTTTGATGCCCAGGTTGGCGAGCGTGGCGTTAAATTATCCGGCGGCCAGCGCCAGCGCATTGCCATTGCCCGCGTGTTGTTGAAAAACGCGCCAATTTTAATTCTGGATGAAGCCACCTCTGCACTCGACTCAGAAGTAGAAGCCGCCATTCAGGCCAGTTTAAATACCTTAATGGCCGGCAAAACGGTCATCGCTATCGCCCACCGTTTATCTACCATAGCGCAGATGGACCGCTTAATTGTGCTGGACCAGGGCAATATCGTTGAACAAGGCAGCCATAGCGAGCTTATCGCCAGCGGCGGCATATACGCCCAGTTGTGGGCGCATCAAACCGGTGGCTTTATTGGTGTAGATTAAACCGGTTAAAACATAAAAAAGCCCGGCTCATTGGCCGGGCTTTTTCTTAACTAAAGATTACTTTTGTTCTTGTTGCTCTTGCTGCTGTTTTGCCAGCCGCTTTTCCCAGAAGGTAGCGTTCTTAATGCCCAGTTTTACCGGATCAAAGGTAATGGGGCCACCGGCTTTTTTCTGTACTTCAAAATCACGCAGACAGCGCATGGTGGGTTTATACATTAAGAAAATAGTTAATATACCCAGCACGTTAACCCAGGCCATTAAGCCCACACCGATATCACCGATATTCCAGATATAGCCGGCACTGTTTACTGTGCCATATGCCACCATAAACATCAGCAACAGTTTAAATACGATATTAGGCAGCTTGTTGTTAAACACCCGGTTTAAATAAGCTACGTTGGTCTCGGTAATGTAGTAGTACGCCAAAATGGTTGTAAAGGCGAAGAAAAACAGTGCTATACCCACAAATATCTGACCAAAGTGACCAAACACGCTAAGTAATGCCAACTGAGTAAAGGCTGCTGAACCTATTTCTGTTGCTGCATCAACATTTTGTAGGATAAAGCTACCGTCTGTCAGCTCTCCTACTACATTGTATTGCTGAGTAATTAAGATCATCAGTGCCGTAGCGGTGCAAACAAACAGGGTATCAACATATACCGAAAATGCCTGTACCAAACCTTGTTGTGACGGATGATCTACTTCAGCCGCAGCCGCCGCATGCGGGCCAGTACCCTGACCGGCTTCATTGGAGTAAATGCCCCGCTTTACACCCCAGCCAATCGCCGCACCAAACCCGGCTTGTGCCGTAAAGGCATCGTTTAAAATTAAACTGAATATGCCGGGCACTTTATCCAGGTTTAAAAACACCACGATTAACGCCAGCACAATGTAGCCCAGCGCCATAAACGGCACGACAATTTGGGTGAAGTGAGCAATACGTTTAATGCCACCAAAAATAATAAACGCCAGCACGATAAGGATCACAGCCAGCGCGATCAGTTTATGGGTGCCCACTTCACCAAAACTGGTGATCACCATATTACCGTCGCCGAAAATTTGCGTTACCGCATTACCTACCGCGTTGGCTTGTACGCCAGGCAGGAAGATACCACAACCGATAATAGCTGAAATGGCGAACAAAATACCCAGCCAACGCCAGCCCAGACAGCGTTCAAAATAGTACGCCGGACCACCGCGATACTGGCCGTTTTCTTCTACCTTATACAATTGACCTAAGGTGGACTCAACATAGGCCGTACTGGCACCCAAAAATGCCACTACCCACATCCAGAAGATGGCGCCAGGGCCACCAAAGCCGATGGCTGCAGCTACACCGGCAATATTACCGACACCAACACGGCCGGACAGTGATACGGCCAGGGCCTGAAATGATGAAATACCTTTGTCTGACTCGGTGTTGTTAAGCAACAGCTTGCACATTTCTTTAAAATGGCGAACCTGAGCAAACCGGGTCAGTATTGAATAAAACAAACCGGCACCCAGACACAGATAAATCAGCGCCGGGCTCCAGATAATGCCGTTTAGCGCACTAATAAAGCCTTCCATTTCCCTTCCTTATAATTATTTTTCAGCAAAACGCGTTATACGGCGCTTAATTTGCCACAGCAACAGCAGAATTGCTACGCTGTCAGTTGCTTTGCCGCAGATCTGCGATAATTTGCCCGGCTTCGGCTATTTCTTCATCATGCGCCTGGTCTACCCAGGGCTCTGCCAATGCCTGTTGGTACCATTGCTGCATTGCCGGTAAATTTAATAAGGTTTGTATATAAGCCATAGCATTGTCGGTTAATACCAAACCATAGCTTTGTACGCGAAATGCTACCGGGGCAAAAAAAGCATCCACAGCACTAAATTTCTTACCTGCCAAAAACGGCCCGCCAAAGTCGCTCAGTCCCTGCTCAAACAGCTCGCTGATCCGCTCCAGGTCCCGCTGTAACTGCTCATTTATAAGGTGCAACTTAATACGGTGGCCACAGCTCATACCGCAAATATTACGCAGTGCACTAAAACCGGAGTGCATCTCTGCTGCAGCGCAGCGTGCGAATGCGCGGGCTTTTGTCTCTTTCGGCCACACCGCCGGATAGCTTTCATACAAGTACTCCGCTATGGCCAGCGAGTCCCATACCACTATGTCTTTTTGCACTAAACACGGCACTTTGCCGCTGGGTGAAAACGTGCGGAATTTTTCAAAGTTGCCCTGCTGGCTAAACGGCACCAGCTGCTCAATAAACGGAATATTCAGCTGGGTCATCAACAACCAGGGCCGTAACGACCAGGATGAATAGTTTTTGTTGGCGATATACAGTTCACGCATGATGCTTCCTTAATTAAACCAGCTGATAATAAAACCGGTAATAACGGCTAACAATACAACGATATAGGGTGGTACCTTCCAGTACATAAGCGCTAAAAAGGCCAGCAGCGCAAACGCCAGCTCTACCGGTCCGTGAATAGCGCTGACAAACACCGGGTCATACAAGGCGGCCAGCAACAGGCCAACAACAGCGGCATTGATGCCCGCCATAGCCTGGCGCATCGCCGGATAACGGCTAAGCTGCTGCCACCAGGGCAGTGCCGCAAACAGCAATAAAAATGCCGGCAAAAAAATGGCCACCGTGGCCAGCAGTGCACCGGGTAACAACGACGTTGCCGATACCGCCCCCAGATATGTCGCCAGGGTAAACAACGGGCCCGGTAGGGCCTGCGCTGCGCCATATCCGGCCAAAAAGGCCTCATCTGACAACAAGCCTTGCGGCACCAGTTCAGTTTGCAGCAACGGTAATACCACGTGCCCGCCACCGAACACTAACGCCCCTGCCCGATAAAAGCTGTCGAACAAGCTTAGCCAACTATTGTTAGTCAGTTGAGCTAACAGCGGTAATAGCGTCAGTAATAAGATAAACAGGAATAAAAAAAACAGTGCACTGGCTTTACCGGTTATGGACGTTGCCTGAGGTGACGCTTGCGGCGGTTGCGGTAATATGGCTTTGCCAATAATAGCTGCCAGTAACATAACTGCTATTTGTACCAGCACACCGGACAACAGCAACATTAACACCGCGCTTAGCAGCGCAATACTGGCCCTGGCAGGGTCCGGGCATAAACTTTTACCCATGCCCCACAAGGCTTGCGCCACCACCGCTACCGCGACAATTTTTAAGCCACTTAGCCACAGCGTATCTGAGTTTTGTGCAAAGCCAAGATAAACAAAGGCAAAACTGAGCATAAGTATGGCTGAGGGCATAGTAAACCCCAACCATGATAACAAGGCACCACGATAACCGGCTGCGTTAAGTCCTATGGCGATACCAACCTGAGAGCTTGCCGGACCCGGCAGAAATTGACATAAAGCCACCAACTCAGCATAACGTTGCTCGCTGTACCACTGCCGCTTTTCGACAAACTCGTGACGGAAAAAGCCCAGGTGCGCCACCGGACCGCCAAAACTGCTGCAGCCCAAGCGGAAAAAAATCAGAAATAACTGCCACAATGAAACAGAAGCAGACACAGAGGCGGACGAAATGGCCAAAATAAGCTCCCTGCGGTGGATTTAAATTACAGTGCTTCAAGCTACGCCGAATAAGGTTATGCCAGTGTCTGCGCCCGGTGCAAGTAAATATAACAATGCCATAAAAACAAAACCCCGCGGCGCGGGGTTTGTATCAGCTTGATAACAGCCTAGTTTTTGCCGTATTTTTCTGCCAGATACAACCAGGTTTCCAGCACCGTATCCGGATTAAGCGATACGCTGTCTATGCCCTGCTGCATTAACCAGGCGGCGAAATCTTCGTGATCCGACGGGCCCTGGCCGCAAATGCCGATGTACTTGCCTTTGGCTTTACAGGTTTTAATGGCCATTTCCAGCAGCTTGTAAATCGCCGGATTACGCTCATCGAACAAATGCGCAATTAAACCACTGTCTCTGTCCAGCCCCAGGGTTAACTGGGTTAAATCATTCGAGCCAATCGAAAAGCCATCGAAGTACTCGAGAAACTCTTCTGCCAGCAAGGCATTGGATGGCAATTCGCACATCATGATTACACGCAGGCCGTTATCGCCGCGTTTTAAGCCATGCTCTGCCAACAAATCAATTACGCTACTTGCTTCACTTAAGGTGCGCACAAACGGGATCATCACCTCGACATTGGTAAAGCCCATCACATTACGCACCCGCTTTAACGCCTCGACTTCCAGTGCAAAGCAATCACGGAAATCTTTGGAGATATAGCGCGAGGCACCACGAAAACCAATCATCGGGTTTTCTTCGTGTGGCTCGTACTGACGGCCGCCGACTAAGTTAGCGTATTCGTTTGATTTAAAATCAGACATCCGCACTATCACTTTTTGCGGCGCAAAAGCGCAAGCTAAGGTCGCGATACCCTCGGTCAGCTTGGCGATATAAAACTCGACCGGGTCGGCATAGCCGGCGATCATTTCGCTAATGGTGGCTTTAAGCTCCGGAGTTTGGGCGTCAAAGTTAAGCAGTGCTTTGGGGTGCACGCCTATCATGCGGTTAATAATAAATTCCAGCCGCGCCAGGCCAATACCGGCGTGTGGCAGCTTGGCAAACGAGAACGCCCGCTCCGGGTTGCCCACGTTCATCATTATTTTTAAATCCAGCTTGGGCATCTGGTCAACACGGCTGCTTACCACTTTATAGTCCAGCTTGCCGTCATAAATAAAGCCGGTATCACCTTCAGCACAAGACACGGTAACCTGCTGGCCGGTTTTAATCTTACCGGTGGCATCGCCACAACCCACTACTGCCGGAATTCCCAGCTCACGGGCGATAATAGCCGCATGACAGGTACGGCCGCCCCGATTGGTGACAATGGCTGAGGCCCGCTTCATGATCGGTTCCCAATCCGGGTCGGTCATATCGGTTACCAATACATCGCCAGGCTGAATTTGGTCCATCTGCTCAATGCCTTTGAGCACCTTGGCGGTGCCGGCACCGATGCGCTGACCAATGGCCCGGCCTTCTACCACTACCGGTGCTTTGGCCAACAGTTGAAACCGCTCCATACTGTTGCTGTCTTCGCGGCTTTTTACTGTTTCCGGCCGTGCCTGCACGATATACAGCTTGCCATCGTTACCGTCTTTGGCCCATTCGATATCCATCGCACGGCCATAGTGGTTAGCAATAATCACTGCCTGTTTCGCTAACTCTTCAACCTCGGCATCGGTCAGCGAGAACTGCCGGCTACGTTCGGCAGCAATATCGACTATTTTCACCTGCTTACCGTGGCCTTGTTCGCCGGAGTAAATCATCTCGACTTTTTTACTGCCTAAGTTGCGCTTAACTACTGCAGGGCGTCCGGCTGCTAATGTGGGCTTGTGTACATAGAATTCGTCAGGGTTAACTGCGCCCTGCACCACCATTTCGCCCAAACCATAAGAAGAGGTAATAAACACCACGTCTTCAAAGCCTGACTCGGTATCAATACTGAACATTACACCGGAAGATGCTAAATCTGAACGCACCATCTTTTGCACACCGGCAGATAACGCCACGCCACGGTGGTCATATCCCTGGTGTACGCGGTAAGAAATAGCGCGGTCGTTAAACAGTGAAGCAAATACGTGCTTAATCGCCACGATGACAGCGTCATAACCACGGACGTTTAAGAAGGTTTCCTGTTGCCCGGCGAAGGATGCATCCGGCATATCTTCCGCGGTGGCCGATGAACGTACGGCAAAAGAGACATCATGCGCGGCATCAGGGTGCAGTTGTTGGTAAGCCTCACGAATGGCCTGCTCTAATTCCGGCTGAAACGGAGTATCGATAACCCATTGACGAATTTGCGCGCCGGCTTTGGCCAGGGCGGTAACATCGTCAACATCTAAACCATCGAGCAGCTGATAAATGCGCTCGTTAACGCCGCTTTGTTCAAGAAATTGGTTAAAAGCATAAGCTGAGGTGGCAAAGCCGCCCGGCACCTGTACACCGGCATTGGCCAGATTACTGATCATCTCTCCCAGAGAGGCATTTTTTCCGCCTACCCGATTTACATCGTGCATACCCAGGTTTTCATACCAAATCACAAATTCTTGCACAGTTCATCTCCATTTTTTGTCGAGTGGCGTGTAAGCTTACAGTCAGCGTTACAGCGCTCAGCGATTTTACACCGCTGCTCAGGCTAAATAAAACCTTAATTTTCAATGTAATTTTATAACAACAAAACGGAGTAACCGGTGCGCACAGCCTTTTATATCTCAGATGGAACCGCCATTACCGCAGAAGTGTTTGGCCATGCCTTACTTACTCTTTTTCCAGCAGAATTTGAGCACGTTACTATCCCTTTTGTTGAAACCAGCGATATGGCCGAGCAGGTAAAGCAGCGCATTAACGATCGTTATAAAACAACGGGACAACGGCCACTGATATTCCAAACCTTTGTTGATGACCAGTTACGGCAGATAATTAACAGCAGCAACGGCGTTTGCTATGACTTCCTTAACACCTTTGTTGAACCTATCCAGCGTGAACTTGGCGTAGCGCCGGTGCCCAAAACTCACCGCACTCACAGCATGCACGAGAAAAGCTACGATTTTCGTATCGATGCGGTCAATTTTGCCCTGGCTAATGACGATGGATCTAACCTGAAAAACTTTGCTCAGGCCGACATTATTCTGGTCGGCGTAAGCCGCTCGGGTAAAACCCCCACCAGCCTGTATCTGGCATTACAATACGGCATTAAAGCGGCGAACTACCCCTTTGTTGAAGAGGATATGCAGCACCTGCACCTGCCGGATGTATTGCTGCGTAACAGGGAAAAGCTGTTTGGTTTGACGATAACGCCGGAGCGTTTAAGCCAAATTCGCGAGCAGCGCCGCGCCAACAGCCGCTATGCGTCATTACGCCAATGTCAGCTGGAACTGGCAGAAGTCGAAAATCTGTATTTGCGTGAACAAATCCCGTATTTAAACTCGACACATTTATCGATTGAAGAGATCTCGGCAAAAATTATCGCTAAAACCGGACTGAAACGGCATAAGTATTAAACCTTAAGCCCGGCCTGGCGCAGCAGCTCATCAATTGGCAGCGCTGCTTCGCCACTTTCCAGCCGTTTTATTTGTTCTACCAATAAGCTGTTTACCGGTGCTGTGATCTGGTGCAGTTGCGCCATTCGCACCACAGCACCGTTTAAAAACATAATTTCAGTACGTTTATGGCAGCGTATATCATCTGACATAGATGAACGGGCCTGCTCGTCGATAGCCAGCAAACTGCCGGCAGCGTGGCGAAACAGTGCCGTCGGCAAGCGCAGGAACCAGGGTAATAACGCGTTGGGTAGTGGCGTATACGCCAGCGGTTTTACGCCGGCTTTGCTGCAGATATACAGCCATTCCTGCATCGCTGCGGCCAGCAGCAAGCGCCATTTTCGGTCGAGTAATTGTTGCAGCAGCGGTAAGTCGCTGATGGCGTTCAGAGCATTATTTAAGTTTAACAGCAGCTTGCCGTATTCTGCCGCGGTAATATCGGCACATAACTGCACCGGCAATTTAAACTGTTTAAAAGCCTGAATAACATAATTAACCGCACTGTGGTTGTTTTGCTGCCAGACAACCGCGCCGGCGCTGGCACGGTGGAATTGGCCGGCGCGATTTTTTACCACATTAAACGGCACTATGGCCCGCAGTACCGGGTTGGCCAAGTCCTGGTTTAGCATTTCACCAATGCCAATGCCGTTTTGCATCGCCACCACCGGTACTTCCGGACGCAAAAAACGCTTTAGCTGCGTCAGCATCGGTACCAGTGCGGTAGCTTTTACCGTTAGCAACACCACATCACACTCAATTAAACTGTTAAGCGAGCTGTAAAATGCTACCGACTGGGCAAAATAGGTGTGGTGATCAAACGAAGTGACGCTTAACCCATGGGCAGCCAACTCCAATGCCATGGTTTCGCGGCCGAAGAATTTTACGTCCAGTGCATTGTCCTGACATAAATGGGCACCCAAATAGCAGCCAACGCTACCGGCGCCCACTATGCCAATACAATAACGCTGACCTGCTGTTGAATGCTGACCAGCGTCCTGAGCCTGTTCTGATAACACTTACGCTCCTGTGAGCGCGTGATTATTTACGCGCAGTGCGTAGAGTATCGGCAATCAGAAAGGCTAATTCCAGTACCTGATCAGCATTTAAACGCGGATCGCACTGGGTAAAGTAGCGTTTGCCCAAATCATTTTCACTTAAACCGTAGGCACCACCGGTACATTCAGTAACATGCTCACCGGTCATTTCCAGGTGAATACCACCGGCATGGCTGCCTTCAGCCTTGTGTACAGCGAAGAAATTGCGGATTTCGCGCAAAATGGCTTCAAAGTCGCGGGTTTTATAATCGTTGCTGGCTTTAACCGTATTGCCGTGCATCGGATCTGAGCTCCAAACCACTTTACGGCCTTCCTGCTGCACGCGGCGTACCAATGCCGGCAGTTTATCCGCCAGTTTGTCGGCGCCCATCCGGGTGATCAATGTTAAGCGGCCCGCCACATTGTTTGGGTTAAGCGCATCAATTAAACGGATCAAGTCATCCGGTTGCATGCCTGGGCCAACTTTTACGCCAACCGGGTTATGAATACCACGGAAGAACTCGATATGGGCATGATCCAGCTGCCGCGTGCGCTCGCCTATCCATACCATATGTGCAGAGCAATCGTACCAATCACCGGTTAACGAATCGCGCCGTGTTAAGGCCTCTTCGTAATTCAGCAATAAGGCTTCATGCGAGGTATACAGCTGAGTTTCGCGGATAGACGGTGAGTTTTGTCCGGTAATACCGCAAATCTCCATAAAGCGCAGCGCTTCCTGGATGCGCTGGGCTACGTCCTGGTAACGGTCTTTCAGTGGATTAGACTCAACAAAGCCCATATTCCATTTACTAACCTGATGTAAATCGGCCAAACCGCCCTGCGCAAAGGCGCGCAACAAGTTCAGCGTCGCGGCAGAATGGTGATACGCCGTGGTTAACCGGTTAGGATCCGGCAACCTTGCCGCTTCAGTAAATTCAAAGCTGTTGACAATATCACCACGATAACTGGGCAGTGACACGCCATCGATTGTTTCCAGATCACTGGAGCGCGGCTTAGCATATTGCCCTGCCATACGTGCAACTTTTACCACCGGCAAACCGCCGGCAAACGTCAGCACAACAGCCATTTGCAGCAATACTTTAAAGGTATCGCGGATTTTCGGTGCATTAAAATCGTTAAAACTTTCGGCGCAATCACCGCCCTGTAATAAAAAACCCTGACCTTCAGCAACTTGACCGAGCTGACTAAACAGATCCCGTGTTTCCTGAGCAAACACCAAAGGTGGATATTTATGTAATTGCTGTTCTACACGCTGCAATAAATCCCGATCGTTGTAGCCGGGTTGCTGTTGGATCGGGAAGCTGCGCCAGCTTTGAGGCGTCCAGGTGGTCACGATGTTTTTCCTATGTCTGATTGTCTGCCAAGCAAGTTATAGACTTCCGGACGTAAATTCAATGCCAGCTTTGGCATAATTTATGACAATTTCGTCAGTTATCGCTAAAGTGCTGGATATTTCGCCACCAACGCCGGTAATTGTGGTTAATTTACACTTTTTCTAATTGCTCAAGTCGCGCCAGTAAGCCATCACACCCCTGCTCTATCAGCTGCAACACCAAGGCAAAACCCTTGCTGCCGCCGTAGTACGGGTCAGGCACTTCACTGTACGCCGGGTAAGAGGGATGATATTGCATAAACAATTGCAGCTTATGTTGCAGCTCTGCCGGACAACGTCGCTTTAATTCGGCTAAATTGTCTTTATCCATCGCCAATAACAGGTCGTAATAGACAAAATCGCTGTCCGCTACCGGGCGCGATGCGATACCGTCAAAGGTATAGCCGGCTGCCATACCTTCGCGCACAGAGCGGCTGTCCGGTGGCGCACCGCGATGTGATGCACTGGTACCGGCAGATTCGATTTCAATATCAAGCCCGCAGTTGCCGGTTTTATGCCGCATGACGGCATGTGCCGTCGGCGAGCGACAGATATTGCCTAAACAAACAAATAATAATTTTGTGGTCATTGTGGCTCCGGTTGGAAATTAAGCGTTGATGTCAGCACGCTATGAACACGGCGTTAAATGGTTGCAATTCAACACTGTCGGGTCCAGTATAAGCAAATTCCGCTTTCGTCACATCAGCAGTACGCAGGAGCACAACTGATGGATAAGTTTACTAAACTTATCGTACTCTCAGAACAAGAGTCATTACATAATCTTACCTTGTTAGCCCAATCTATCGGTATTAATGTCCAGCAACAGAGTAAAAATGCGGTATTGTACGGTGCTGCGCTAAAATCCGGTGTGTTACTGGCATACCCTTATGCCAACAGCGATATAAATAAAAAAGGCTTATCACCTGAGCTGCAATATTTGCTGCATAAAGCACCGTTGTTTTTGTTCCAGGCTGAGCGCAGTTTGCTCGACTCCGGCCAGGCATTGTGTGCCGGCATTCGCGGTGTGATTTTTCGTGATGAACAACTGGACCGTGTACTTACCGCGTTAAAAACTATGATGTCGGGTCAACTGTATTATGCCCGCCGTATTATGTCAGAACTGGTTGATCAGATGCTGCAACAACAACTGCTTACCAGCCAGGATGCGTTGGCCGTGCCGGATAACAACTTACTGACACGCCAGGAAAAACGCATTATTCAGTTGGTAGCAGAAGGTGCGCGCAATAAAGAAATTGCTGAAAGTTTAAATATCAGTGCCCACACAGTAAAAGCGCATTTGTCATCCATTTTCCGTAAAACCAAAGCTCGTAACAGAGTGGAGCTGCTGCGTTGGTTGCAGCAGCCGGTGCGTCAGGATGTACCGTCGCTGTTCAGGCCGGTTTGATCATCTGCGCGCCAGAAACCGCGCAGTTGGCCCTGGGCTACCAATTCCACTACCGCTGCTTCCATGGCTTGCTTTACGCAATACTGCACAGGCTCATTGGTAGAGTAGCCGCCTTCAGCTTCCAGTAAACGGTTCAGCGATACATAACGGAACAAGCCGGCACGCAGCTCTTGTGAGAACACTTTTTTATTGCTGGATACCGACAACAGCACCTGGCCGGTATGCACATCGATCGCCCGCAGATAAACCGTTACCTGGTCTTCGCGATACAATTCAGATGCACCAATACCGAAATACTCAGCGCCAATGCCACCGGTGCTCAGATTAGTTTCATAGCCGATAATGCCGCCTTCAAACAACAAACGTGCTTCTTTCAGCGGTGGCAGTTCAACGGCCTTTTTGTTCGCTCCCTGTATTTTGCGCTCTGTCAGCAGATTTTGCAGGCCCTCGCGCTCCAGCGGTGCAAACCAGCCACTATCGAGCAGTATTTGCGTGAGCATTGAGGTTGCGCCCTGAGTTACTGCAGTAGAAAAACTGGAAACATTGGCTTGCGGTTTATACTGTCCGGTTTGATCACGAAACGCGTACACCGACACCGGAATAGCCGTGCGTGGTCTGCCTTGTTGTTGCAGGTTTAGTATTGCCGGGCTGACATTATCAATCGCAGCAGCAGAGATATTAAGTTGCGGCTTGGGCACCAGCGAACAGCCGCTTAGCAGCAGCGCGGAAACTAACAGCAAATACTTCATATCAGCCTCCTATTGCCGGTATGGTTATGACGGTAACTTCACCGCTATTGAGATTAGTGATATGCACAACCACACTGCCATCAGCACCGCCGCTGACTTCCACCATAAACTCACCGGTGTTATACACGCCTTCTACCAACTCGCCGTCGGCAATTCGCCGTGTTAACGAGTTAATAATATTACGCTCCAGCGCATCCTGAAACTTGTCGACAAAAGACAAACCATCACGATCAGCACTGTGCGCATTTTGACTTTGGGCTTTTTGCAGCAGAAAATTACCGTTTAGCGGATTACCGCCAAAACTGGGGTTTATTGGCGTATACACCAACTCAGTAGCAGACGCGGCACTGCAACACAGCAGCAATATCAGCGACATCAGTTTCATTATTATTCCTTTTACAACTTGTCGGCCAGCGGTTCACCCAGCATTTTACCGGTTTGAATATTGGCAAGTTCATTAATACTCAGTAGCACGGCTTGTTCAGCCATTTGTTTTACGTCGTTATAACGTCGGCCAAAATAAGTTTGATATATCCGTGTTTGATTCATTTCAACCCAAAGAAAAGTACCGGCCTGCGGGTATACCTGCTCATATATCACTACCGTGACGCCATCAGTTGACGGCATATCACGCCAGTAACCGGAGTAATAAAAAGTGAAGTCTTTACCAAAGCGGGAAATGGTGCGGTCCAGCACCAGACCGCCTAACTCTATGTCTGTTGCCTGCGCAGTAGCACAGCTGCAGAGTAGCAACAATATGCTGATAAACTTCATTAACATAAATTCACTGACACAAATTCATTGGTATAGTTACCTGAAAAACGGTTAGCTCAGGCAAAACCAAGCCTGAGCCAACCTCAAGCTTAGTTTTGCACCACAATAGCGGTGTTAAAATCACCCATTTGTGATACTGACATCAGGTTACCGCTGCCCGCCTGACCACCCAGTACCAGGTTATCATTACCTTGCTGGGTAATTGATACCAAACCATCGTTACCGGCCACAGCAAAATAGCCATCATTGCCGGCAACCCAGTTACCACTGCCGTTTTGCAGAATATCTAAAGTATTACCATTGCCGGACAGCAAAATATCGACCAGGTTAATATCACCGTTTTGTTCAATAGCAACCGCATTAGCAGATACAACCGCATCGCTGGTCAGCAATACTTCGTTGGCGCTACCTGATTGGTCAACATATACATCGTTGGTATCGCCGGCAATATCGACTACCGCATAGTTGTCATCACCAAGCTGCTGTATATCAGCAATGTTACCGACACCCACCAGACCTACACCGGCAATATTGTTATCACCACGGCTGTAAATGGTACCAACGTTAGCATCGCCAATCAGCACCATTTCGCTGACGTTACCGTCACCGTTTTGGCGGATCTCAACATTGTGGCCATCACCGTCAGTAGCGAATAACGCGCTGTTCAGGTTACCATTTTGCCAGACATCCACCTGGTTATCATTGCCAATCAGACCAATCGGCGCTTCAACGCTGTTACCGTCACCGCGCTGGTCGATTAATACCAGATTCTGCTCGCCGGCCAGCGGGTCCAGTAAAAACTGGTTAGCGTTACCGTCCTGCATAACATCAACCAGGTTATCACTACCGGCAACATCATAGGCAATAAAAACGTTGCTATCGCCTTGTTGTGATACGAAGAAGCTGTTGTTGTCACCGGTTAAACCGACAATACCACCTACGTTGGCATTACCTGTTTGCTCTGCTTCAAAGGCGTTGCGGTTACCGCTTAAATTAAACATGCCGGATTCGTTATTATCACCCACCTGCACGCTAAATAAGCTGTTGTCGTTACCACTAAAACCGGCATTGCTCCAGTTCGCCATACCCTGCTGTTCTATTTCCACCAGGTTAAAATCGCCTGACAGGTTAACAAAAACTTCGTTAACATCACCGTTTTGCAGCACGGCGGCATCATTGGTATTGCCGCTGATTATCGCTTCGGCCTGGTTAAAAAAGCCATCCTGAGTTACGGTAACAGTATTGTCATCGCCGGCAATGTCGATATAAGCAATATGCCAGTCGGTTAACTGCTCTGTGCGTACCTGGTTATCGTTACCTGCAACAAAGTTATAAGCCTCTAACCAGACACCATCCTGGGTAATAGTGCTGTTATTGGCATCGCCATTTTGGTCGATAACAGCCAGGCTAATCTCGCCGCTTTGCGTAACTTCAGCCAAATTGCCATTAACTGCGGCTACTGCAGAAGTTTGATTAATTACTACTTCATTGCTGACCGCCATAGCCGGACCACTGACTACCAGCGCAACAGCCAAACCCAAAATATGCTTACGTGGAAAGATTACGTTCATAAAATTCTCCCTAACTCATTATTAGTATTGAATAATCGAAATTTCAGCACCGACACCCGACTGCTCAATGGAAAATTGCCGGTTACCCCACTGCTCAACCCGGATCAAATTATCTGCACCACTTTGGATAATCTGAGCTGAATTGTTGTTGCCAAACTGGCGCAGCTCCGCCTGATTGCCCATGCCGCTTTGCTGCAACAGAATTTGGTTTAACACTCCCTGCTGTAGCAAAACTGCGTAATGCCCGGTACCGGATTGCGTTACATCAGCAACGTTCAGATCACCAAGCTGGGTAATGTCAACGCCGTTTGCCAGGGCATGACGCTCCAGCAAAGATGTAATTTGCACAGAGACATCTGCAGCAGCACTGGCTGAGCCAAAAGCAACGCCAACGATCAGTAGCCATTTAGTAACATTAAACACCGCTATTCCCTTTCACTATTGTTACAAAAGCTAGGCTAAAGCACTAATAAAAAGCCGCAATAGGAAAAAACAGCTATTTTACTAATTAGTTATTAATTAGCTGTAAATATTACAAGCATTTAAAATCAGTTTGTTATGGAAAAACATTAACAAATAGACTGCCAAACCAACTAGGACATTAGGACTATTTTTCAAAAAAACTTTATATATAGTTAACATCCGTGCTATCCCTAATTGTGCTAAAAGGTAAGCATATAATTAACAACTAGTTAAATTAGGGACAGTTATGACTCATAAAACACTTATTGCCCTTGCCGTAACAACGGCTCTGGTTTCTGCCTCTGCAGCAGCCAACTCTGTAGCTGGTGCTGAAGACTCAATCCTCGTCATGTTTAAACCCGGTGTATCAAAACAAGAACGACAACAACTGATCACGCAACAAGGCGCCAGCCTGCGCCAGTTAGATGCGCAGGGCCGCGATATGAAAATGCGTTATGTCGCCGATGGCCGTATCGTTAAAGTTAATGTTCCTAAAGGCGTAAACCGCGATCATTTAATTAAAAAACTGGCCGCGAATCCGGCGGTTGAAGTGGCAGAACCGGATTACCCGGTAAAAACGCTGGCAACGCCCGACGATCCGCGTTTTGGAGAATTGTGGGGCCTGCATAACACCGGACAAAGCGGCGGTACCGCGGGCGCAGATATCAAAGCAGTAGAGGCCTGGGACATTTCTACCGGCAGCCAGGATATTATCATCGGGGTAATTGACAGCGGTATGGACTACAACCACCCTGACCTGATTGATAACCGCTGGGTTAATCCGGGTAGCTTACCCGGCAGTACCTACGGTTACTCTACGTTGAACGCTGAACAAGACCCGATGGACAGCGACAGCCACGGTACCCATGTAGCCGGTACTATCGGCGCTTCAGGCAATAACGCCACCGGTGTTGTCGGTGTGAACTGGAACGTTACTCTGCTGCCGTGCCAATTTCTCGGCCCTACCGGTGGCAGCACAGCCGGTGCGATTGAATGTATTAACTACTTTACTGATTTAAAACTGAACCACGGTGTCGATATTAAAGCAACCAACAACTCCTGGGGCGGCGGTGGTTTTTCTGAAACCCTGCGTGCTGCTATTCAGTCCGGCGGCGATGCCGGTATTCTGTTTATTGCCGCAGCAGGCAATGACGGCGTAGATGCTGACAGCACTCCTATGTATCCGGCCGCCTATGATTTGGATGTTATCGTGTCAGTAGCTTCAACTGACCGCAATGATAACCTGTCAATTTTTACCAATGGTGCATCCAACTACGGTTTAACATCTGTTGATTTGGGCGCGCCGGGTTCGGCTATTTTATCTACAGTACCCGGTGGCGGCTATGCCAGTTATTCCGGCACGTCTATGGCATCACCTCATGTAGCCGGTGCTGCAGCGCTTTTGTGGTCAGTCAATCCGGATATTACGCCACTTGAAATGAAAGCCATCCTGATGGACTCCGGCGACAGCTTGCCGGCATTAGAAGGCAAAACCGTGTCCGGCAAACGCGTTAACCTGGTGAATGCCATGGTAGAAGCTGATCCAACGCCGTCGTTTAAACTTACCCTCGCGCCACGCACGCAACAGATCACTGCCGGCGATGCGGCACAATATACGTTGGATATCGGCAATATTGCCGATTGGATGGGTGATGTCGCGCTAAGCGTTGATGTACAGCCGGTACTGGAAGGCGTCAGCTTATCCGCCACTACTGCACAACCGGGCCAAACATTGACACTGGATGTAGTTACATCGGCTGAAACAGCCTGGGGCAGTTATCAATTCACCGTCACCGGTACCGATAGCGCCAACGGCGAACTGGTTAAATCGGTTAGTGCCAGCCTGAGCGTTCTGCCGCAAGGGCTGCAGGATTACCCTTACAGCAACGCGACTCCGGTTGAGCTTCCGGATAACAATGCCGATGGTATTGAAAGTGTTATTACCGTGCCGCAATCAGGCAATGTATTTGGTACTGATGTTGGTGTAAATATCACTCACACCTGGCGTGGTGATTTGATCGTCAAGCTGCGCTCGCCAGAGGGCACAGAGCATACTCTGCACAACCGCACCGGCGGCAGCGCGGATGATCTGGTGCAAAACTGGCAATTAGACAACTTTAACGGCGAAAGTATGCAAGGTGACTGGACCTTATTGGTCTCTGATAATGCTTCGCTGGATACCGGTACCTTAAACAGCTGGGATCTGACACTAACAGCATTATCAGATGACGGCACACCACCGGGCCCGGTAGCGCCGGTAGCAGGCTTCAGTTTCGTGACCTCAGGTTTAAGCGTTAACTTTACTGACATGTCAACCGATGCTGACAACGATATCAGCAGTTGGAGCTGGGATTTTGGCGATGGCAACGTATCAGCTGAGGCCAGTCCGTCTCACAGCTATGCAGCCGCCGGCAGTTACAATGTTAGTTTAACCACTACGGACGCCACCGGACTTAGCGATACCACAGCACAAACTGTGACCGTGACCGACAGCAATATCGACCTTAGCGTACTGCGCTCCGTGCGCACCCGCACCGGCTCAACCATTGTTGACCTGCGCTGGAGCGGTGCTGACGCCATGGTAGATTTATATCGCGATGGTCAGTTAGTGGATACGCTGGATAACAATGGCCGCTACCGTGATCGGTTTAACTCACAAGCCGTATCGGTAACTTACAAGCTGTGTCTGACCGCAACAGACGCCTGCTCTGCTGATGTGATGGTGAATTTCTAACCTCTGCTCAGCTCAATGTTAAGGCGGCTTCGGCCGCCTTTTTTTATATTTGCAGTTACGCGTGTGGGCGTTACTATAGCCGGTAATAGCGACAGACAACTATCGCAGCACTATTGCAGCACTATGCTGATTTTGCAGTAAGGAGTTCAGGTGTTAACACAGTTGCACAAGGTGGAACAAAGTTTAAATCAGGTGATCCTCGGTAAGCAGCAACAGATCCGTTTGGCGCTGTGCTGTTTGCTGGCTGAAGGGCATTTGCTGTTAGAAGATTTACCCGGTATGGGCAAAACCACGCTGGCGCATGCGCTGGCCAACAGCCTTGGGCTAAGCTACCGCCGTGTGCAATTCACCAGTGACTTGCTGCCGGGCGACTTGGTTGGCTTAAATATTTATGATACCCGGTCACAGAAATTTCGTTTTCAGGCCGGCCCGGTATTTAGTCAAGTGTTGCTGGCTGATGAGATAAACCGCGCCAGTCCGAAAACGCAAAGCGCCCTGCTTGAAGCCATGGAGGAAAAGCAGGTGTCTGTTGATGGCGAAACCCGCGCCCTACCCACGCCGTTTTTTGTTATGGCTACACAAAACCCGTTATTTCATGCCGGCACCTCTGCCCTGCCGGAGTCACAACTGGACCGCTTTATGTTCAGGCTGTCGTTAGGTTTTCCTGATCACCAGGCTGAGCATCAGTTACTGCAACGCGACAGCAGCCGCTCAAGGCTGGAACTGCTTAGCGAACAACTGAACACAGAGCAACTACGCGCCTTGCAACAAAAAGTGCCAAAGGTTAACGCATCAGATGCGTTAATTGATTATCTGCTGGCACTGGTTAACAGCAGCCGCCACCGCAGTGATATGCTGCCGTTGTCGCCCAGAGCGTCAAAAGCCACCTTAAGAGCAGCCAAAGCCTTTGCCTTTATCAATGGCCGTGATTATGTCAGTGCCGCTGATGTACAGCAGGTATTTCCTTATGTGGCTGAGCACCGGCTTGATCCCTCCTCAGCCGCTCAGGAAAGCCGGCTTAGCCAGTTGTTATTGCAACAAACACCATGCCCGCTATAACACTGAAACAGCGGTTGTATCAGCACTATCTGACGTTTATCCGCCGTTATCTGGATAAACGCCAACCGCCGGCCGACAACGTTACCCTGGTGCAAAAGCTGATTTTTATCCTGCCAACCCGTTACGGCTGGTGGTTTGTATTGCTGCTCGGCCTGTTATATTTGCTCGGTACCAACTATCAGAATAATTTGATCCTGCTGCTGTGTTATCTGCTGCTAAGCCTGTTTTTACTCAGCATAGTGCTGGTGTATCAAAATATGAGCGGTTTAACATTGCAATGCCGCACAGCGGCGGCCGGTTTTGCCGGCGAAACATTACAAGTGGCGTTGCAGTTAAGTTCGGCTAAGCCGCAGGTGATGCTGAGTTTCAGTTTTATGCAACAACAGCATACTGAGTTGATGCCGTTACCCGCTACATCACTTACGCTGCCACTGCCCGCTGAGCGACGCGGCAAATACAGCTTGCCACGCATAAAAATCAGCAGCCAATATCCGTTTGGCCTTTGGCGGGCATGGAGTTACGTCGCGCTGGCGCAAGACTACTGGGTATACCCGCATGCGGAGAAAATGCTGCAGCAAGCCGACGATAACAGCACAGAAAATTCAGGTGCACAGGCCAAAGCACACAGCGGCGATCTGTTAGCGCCTTATCGCAGCGGCGATAGCTTACGCCATATGGTATGGAAGCGTCTGGCGCGGGACCCGATGAACCCGGTGGTGCGCCAGCAGCAGTTTACGCCGCAAGCTGAGCCCTGCTGGGTGGTGGTGCCACCTGCTACCGGAGAAGCCCTGGAGCGCAGACTAAGCCATGCAGCATGGCAGTTATTAGCCCTGGAGCAATCCGCACAACGTTATGGTTTAAAGCTGCCCGGGCTGACATTAGCGCAATCAAGCGGCGCAGCGCATCTGCAGCGCTGCCTGCAGGAGCTGGCACTGTGTTAAGGCAAAAAAGTCTGTTATTAATTTGGGCCGGTCTGCAATTGAGCCTGTTGTTATTGTTACAGCAAGCTTTCGCCTGGTGGATCATCAGCCTGTTTGCTGTGCTGCTGTTTTACCGCGTGTTTGCGCTACTGCGTAACAACGCTGCAATTAGTCTGAAATGGGTAAATCTGCTGGCAGGTGTTATTGCAGTTGCCTTGTTGCTAAACCTGCGTCAGGCCGGTGTGCTGCATTTTATGCTGCAAATACTGCTGTTGGCAGCAGTCGCGCGGCTACTGGCACTGCAACATTTGTATGAAGCCCGGCAATTGGTATGGGTACATTACTTCTTAATTGGTTGCTGTTTTATTTTGCATCAGGATATGGCCATCGCCATGCTGGTGCTGACGGTATTTTTGCTTAATTTGTACAGCCACTATCGCCTGTTTGCGCCCTCTGGTGCAAGGCTCAACTGGCCGCAAACCGGCCGTAGTGTGTTGATTATCCTGCCGCTGTGGCTGGGCATGTTTTTACTTTTCCCCCGATTACCGGCGTTTTGGCAAATACCTCAGGCCAATGTGGCGGCCACCGGACTGGGCGACAGTATTGATCCCGGCAGCATTGAGAAACTGGTACAGGATGACAGCCTGGCATTCCGGGTGGAGTTTGATGGCGCGTTACCGCCACGTCAGCAACTGTATTGGCGGGCACGGCTATATGAAGATTTTGACGGCCGCAGCTGGCATATCAGCCCTTTGCGCCGCACGGCAGTGCCCTACAATGCCGCGCCAACCGGCAATGACGAAGCAGCGACAATGCTCAGTTACAGTGTCATCGCCGAGGCCAGTCGGCAAACCAGCTTGTTCGCTTTAGCTACGCCAAACAGTGTCAGCGGCAATGTGCAATTAAACAGCAGCGGCCTGGTCAGCGCCAATAAACCACTAAGCCAACGCCTGAGTTATCAGGTAAAAGGTACAGCCAGCCCTGTTTTACTGCTGTCAGCACAAGAGCAGCAGCTTAATCTGGCAACCGGTAGCGGTAATCCGGCAACAAAACAATTTGCTGCAGAGCTATTACAGCAGTATCCGCAGCCGGCACAATTGGTCGCGGCCATCGCAGAGCACTTTGGCAATCAAGCGTTTTATTACAGCCTTACGCCGCCGTCATTAGCCGGCGCCAATAGCATTGACCAGTTTTTATTCAGCAGTCGCAGCGGCTTTTGCAGCCATTACGCCTCTGCTACTGCCGTTATACTCCGCGCTGCCGGCATTGCAGCCAGAGTAGTCGGCGGTTATCAGGGCGGACAATGGCATCCGCAGCAAAACTATCTGGCCGTAAGGCAGCGTGAAGCTCATGCCTGGGTAGAATATCTGGATAACGGCGTGTGGCAGCCGTTTGACCCCACTGCTGCTGTTGCACCTGAGCGTATTTTAAATAACCTGGATGATATCTTGCCGCAGGAGCAGCGTAACCTGCTGAATTCCGGTTGGCGTCAGCTGGCGTTTCTGCAGGCTGCCAGACAACAGTTAATGCATCTGGATTATTACTGGTCGGTATGGGTATTGGGTTTTGATGATAACAGCCAGCGTAACTTGTGGCGCCAACTTAAACAGCAGCTGCCGGCTATTGCTGCTACCATAGCCGCTATATTGCTACTGTTGCTGCTGATTGGCGGCGGCTATTTGCTTAAACGCCGCGCACCGGCAGCAGTACCGCCGGCAACAATGCTGCTACAACGTGCTCTGCATCCGGTTTTGCAGCTTAAACCGCCCTCGCAACCACTGTCAGTTTACCTGCAGCAATTGGCTATCAGCCAACCGCAACACCGCGAATGGTTGCAACAGTTAAGTGATGTATATGAGCAGGCTGTTTATGCTGACAAGCCACAGGCGCTTATGCAGTTAGCTGCACTGCTTAAACGCCGGCGGCAACAAATAAAACAATTACGGAGCGGTGTTAAGAATACGTAGGGCGGTTTGCAGATGTTCAGCGCAGTGAATACCTAAATCGGTCAGGTAACCGCCATCGGCCTGCGATACCAGACCTTTGTCATGCAGTCGTTTTATTGCCTGCTGTGTTTCCGGATCGGCCGACTGATGGATCTTGATCCCCTCCATGGCACTGTCAAGATTAAACAGAGTTAACACGCGAATTTCAGCATTAAGTTGCGACGATATTGGCATAGGTGAGTTCCTGCTCTGTTGTTTTACTCACCATAGCTGGCCTTCGCCTAAAAGCAAAGTGCTGAAGTGAAATAGCGCGCTAAAAAAAGCCCGGTAAAGTACCGGGCTGCGATGCTGCTGTCTGCTTAAGGCAGGATATCTGTTGCCAGCGGTGCGGTTAATGGCTGCGCATTTAACGGCGTTACCGGCTGACTTTGCAGTTTTTGCTGCAGATAAGCAATGGCCTGCTCTAATTGCGCATCTTTGCCGTTAAAGCGGGCATACGGCAAATTATCGACTTCCTGATCCGGGCTTACGCCATAGCCTTCAATAATCCAGCGCCCATCCATGGCAAACTGCGCCGTTTCCGCCACCCGTGCCATGCCGTTATCAGCCAGCCGGTTGCGGCCGGATAACCAAACTCCGGCACCGGCCGTACGCTTACCGATCAGCGGCCCCAGCCCCAACGCTTTAACTCCGGCCGAGAACGTTTCACCATCTGAGTAGGTTAGTTGATCTGTCAGCACCACTAAGTGGCCGCGAAACGTTTGCTGCATATTGGTATAAGCTGCCCCCTGTGTCGGTTGCCAGAACGCCCAGGCCCGACGCAGCAGTTTCTCTATGATCCAGCTGTCAATATTACCGCCACGGTTACGCCGCACATCAATAATTAAACCGGCTTTATCGTAGTGGGCATAAAACTCGCGGGCAAAGTTGGCAATATCATTCGGTCCCATCGCATACAGATGTAAATAGCCCAATTGATTATTACCGGCTGCAGCAACGCTTTGCTGATTAGCGGCCACCCAATCCTGATAGCGCAGCATGCTGTCATGGCCGGCACTTACCGGCTCTGCCACAGTTTGCCATTGTTGTTTGCCGCGTTTTAAGCTAAGCAATACCTGCTTACCGGCCTGATTACGCAGCAAGCCGGTTAGTGTCGCTACATCAGTTACCGTGCTGCCATTTATTGCCGTAATAATATCGCCCTCTTTGACATTAACACCGGGTTTGGCCAATGGCGCAGCCTGCGCCGGCAGTTCGCTGTCGGTACGGTAAATATGGCTGATGCTGAGCCACTCTTTACTTTGGCTGAATTCTGCCCCCAAACTGGCGGCTTTAGCCGCAGCGGCGTCGTTGCGATACTCGCCACCACGCACCTGAGAGTGCAATGCATTAAGCTCGCCCATCATTTGGGCAAAAATATCATCCAGTTCGTAGCGGTCGGTTACCCGCGCTAATAACGGCTGATACTTTGCTTTACTGGCTTGCCAGTCCAGGCCACGCATACCTTTATCAAACAAAAAATCGCGGTGCATACGCCAGCCATCAGCAAACATTTGCTGCCATTCTTCTGTTGGTTTAATGCTTAACTGCCAACCGGCAATGTTCACGCGGCCTTTATTAAGCTCAGCCGGCGCCTTAGCTGCCGCTTCTACGACATACATATCACCGGCACCCTGTTCGCTGTGCTTACGCATAAACAGTTTTTTGCCATTCACCGCTAACTGAAAATCGCTGATATCCGCGGCAAATACCTGTGCTTTAGCCTCTGTTTGGCTGAACTCAATTTGCTTTAATACCGGCTTAGCATCGGGCTTAGTGTCACGATCTAACAGATACAGCCGCTTATCATTTACCGCCAGTTGACTGTAGTTGCCGGCCGCTACCGGCACCTGCCATAAACGCGCACTTAACCCTACCCAGTCAACCAAAGCGCCTTTTTTTGCGCCGCGGCTGTCTTTAGCTGCTTTATCATCACAGATGTCAATCTCCTGCTGTGGCCGGAACGGAAAACAAGCTTGTTGTTTTAAACTAACGGCAAACAGCTGGCTACGCCGGTCAAACATCGGCCCCAGGTTTCTATCGCCCCAAGGATGGCCGGGCGTCGCGTTGAACTGACGGTTAGAGATAAAATACAACCACAAACCGTCAGCGCTGAATGCCGCTGAAAAGGCATCATACTTTTCGGAGGTAATCACCGCGCTTTGCTGCTCAGCCAGACTGTATAACACCACCTGAGAGCGGCTTTGGCGGGACGGATTCAAGGTAAACGCCAACAGTTTGCTATCGGCCGACCAGCGAATATCATCATAGCCAGCCAAGCCAATGCCGCCGCTGTATATTTTACTGTTACGACCGCTGCTTAGCTGCAGCAGCCACAGATCGCCGTTTTTATCATCATGTGCCAGATATTCGCCATCGGGCGACAACGTCAGCTGCCAGCGATGGCCACTGCCATCTTTGGTTAATTGTTGCTTGTTATCTGAACCATCGGCGGCAAAACGCCAGATCTCATTTTCACCACTGTGATCATTAATGGCGTACACCCATTTGCCGTCTTTTGACAACACCGCCTGGCGCGAACGGCTACCTGCTGGTGTACTGATTTGTACCAACCGCTGCTTACCGGGCGTGGCGACTGCCAGCTGGCTGCGCGCTGTTACCAGTACTTTATCGCTGTTATCCGCTTGTGCCTGATAATATGCCGAATTAAAGTACTGCAGCGGTTTGCTGATAAGGCGTTCTCGCTGTTGCACTAAATCAGACTGTATTTCAACGGGCAGCAACGTACTTTGGCCATCGCCTAACTGCAGCAGCTGTAAATCGGCGCCCAGCTGATACAGCACCCGGCCATTTGATACGCTGATTCGGCCAATACGCCAATCCTGATGAAAACTATGCTGCTTAAAGTCGCCGCCCGTTGCGGCAACCGACCAAATATTGCTGTTGCCATCGGCATCACTGACAAAATACACGCGGCCCTGATAAAACACCGGCTGACTGATACTGCCTTTATGGCCTTTGCTTAACAGCACGGCTTCATCTTTGCTGCCCAGGGTCCAACGCCATAACTCGCCCATGGCGCCACCGCGATACACTTTAGTGTTGTCGCCCGTCAGCTGCAGCCCGAAGCGGCTGAAAAATACTGTACCGCCCTGCTCATCTATCGTTCCGGCAGAGGCATCGGCCAGCGGCAACGTTTGCGTTTGCAGTGTTTGCGGGTCCACCGTTTTTAACAACCAGTAATTAGCCGGTCCTGCCGCGCTGTCGGTACTATACAAAATACGGCCATCGGCCAGCCACTGCTGAATACGCACCCGGCTGTTGTCATAGCTGATGCGTTTAGCAACACCACCGGCTAACGGCATAACATAAATCTCTGCAGCGCCGTCGTAATTGGCAACAAAGGCTAGTTGGCTGCCATCGGGCGATAACAGTGGCTGGGTTTCTTCTGCCGGATGGGTGGTAATGCGGCGGGCTTGTGCATTGCTCAGTGTGCTCTGCCATAAATCGCCTTCTGCAGTAAAGATCAGCTGATCCTGCTGCAATACCGGCGAACGGTAATAGCCCTGTACCGCCAACAGCGGTAATGAAAATAAGCCCAGCAAGGCTGAGCTTAATAAAGTGTGACGTAATTTCATTGTGGCCCCGTAGCTAATTGGTGTTGTTATGTTGCTGTTGTGCTTCAACTTAGCAGAAGCAGAAACGGCCAACAAACAAAAACGACCAAATAACGTCAAGGCATGATTAGCCGGAAAGCTACGACAAAACATCCTCTAATGCTTTGATACACAGCGCAATATTCTCTCGTCTGGCGCCATAACCCATCAGGCCGATGCGCCAGGCTTTACCGGCTAAATCGCCAAGGCCGGCGCCTATTTCCAGATTATATTGTTCCAGCAACTGTTTACGCACAGCAGCATCATCCACGCCTTGCGGAATATATACGCTGTTAAGTTGCGGCAGGCGGTACGGCTCTGCTACCACAAACTTCAGCCCCAGCCGGGTTAACCCCTGCTTAAGCAAAACATGCATATCGGCATGGCGCCGCCAGCTTTGCTCCAACCCCTCGCTGGCCAACAGCCGCAGTGATTCATGCAGAGCATACAACGCATTAACCGGTGCCGTGTGATGGTAACTGCGCTTAGCTCCGCCGCTCCAGTAACTCATCACCAGGCTTTGATCTAAAAACCAGCTTTGTACCGGCCTGGTGCGCGCTTTAATGCGCTCAACCGCTTTGGCTGAAAACGACACCGGCGATAAACCCGGCACACAGGACAAACATTTCTGACTGCCGGAATAAATCGCATCAATGCCCCACTCATCTACCCGCAGCTCAACACCGCCTAATGAGGTTACTGCATCAACAATAGATAAGCAGTCATATTGCTGTGCCAGCGCGCACAGGGTTTTCGCATCGGATAACGCCCCGGTAGAGGTTTCAGCATGCACAAAGGCCAGATATTTCGCCTGCGGGTTAGCTTTTAATGCAACTTCCACAGCAGCCGGATCTACCGGCTCACCCCAGCCATTGTCTACCGTAATGGCCGTGGCACCGCAGCGTTCAACATTTTGCCGCATGCGCTCACCAAATACGCCGTTACGGCACACGATCACCGTATCGCCGGGCTCGAGTAAATTAACAAAGCAGGTTTCCATGCCGGCACTACCGGGTGCTGATACCGCCAGCGTCATTTCATTGCGGGTTTGAAAGGCATACTGCAGCAGCTGCTTTAATTCATCCATCATGCCGATAAACAGCGGATCTAAATGGCCGACTGTCGGCCTGGCCTGCGCTGCCAGCACCTGTGGGTGCACATCAGAAGGCCCCGGGCCCATTAACGTGCGCCGTGGTGGCATAAAGGCAGCTATTTTCGGTGGTGCTATCAAAGCTTGTTGCATACTCACTCCGTACAATAATTTTTGCTTACCATAGCAAAACTCCGGCCGGATACCAGTAATGTTCGGCTATTGCCGCCATTCAAGGGATTAATAGCCCGCCGGATCAACAGCTGAAAGGATTAATAGTGCCACCATCGCGCCGGCCTGAGGTATAATGCGCGTTTTTGCGCTTAAGCGCCGTTTCAGGAACCTAGCTATGAGTACCTTACCCGCCTGCCCTAAATGCCAGTCTGCTTACACCTATGAAGACGGCGCCTTGCTAATTTGCCCCGAATGCGGCCATGAATGGTCGGCCAATGCGGTGGACACCGCAGACAGCAAGCAAATTCGCGATAGCGCCGGCAATGTGCTGCAGGACGGCGATACCGTCACGGTGATTAAAGATTTAAAAGTAAAAGGCTCATCGTCAGTAGTAAAAATCGGCACTAAGGTAAAAAACATCCGTTTGGTGGATGGCGATCATGATATCGACTGTAAAATCGATGGCTTTGGCGCCATGAGCTTAAAGTCGGAGTTTGTGCGTAAAGTGCAGGACTAAGCTGTCGTACATAACAAAACGGGGCCTTAAGCCCCGTTTTGGTTTATTAAATGCTGTAAATTAAAAACGTCCGCGCAGTGCTGCAATACGTTTTTCCAGCGGCGGGTGACTTAAAAACAGCTCAGATTTCGCTGCACCACCGGCGATACCAAACGCCATCATACTGCCTTCCAAGCGGCTTTCATGGTTGTGCTTTAAGCGTTCTAATGCGGCGATCATTTTATTCGGCCCGCCTTCAAGCTTAGCGGCACCGGCATCGGCACGGTATTCGCGCTGACGGGAGAACCACATCACGATAATACTGGCCAGCACACCAAATACCATTTCCAACACGATAACAGTGGCAAAATAGGCAAGCCCACCGCCCTGATTATTATTGCCGTTGTTGTTCAACATACCGGCCACCAGCCGCGCCAGGAAAATAACAAAGGTGTTAACCACGCCCTGGATCAGCGTCAGCGTCACCATATCACCGTTGGCAATGTGTGACACTTCGTGCGCCAACACCGCTTCAACTTCATCTTCGCGCATATTGCGCAGTAACCCCGTGCTTACCGCAACTAAAGCATCATTACGGTTCATACCGGTAGCAAAGGCATTCATTTCCGGCGAGTCGTACACGGCAACTTCCGGCATACCAATCCCAGCGGCTTTGGCCTGACGCGCTACGGTGGTCATTAACCACTGCTCTGTGGCATTGCGTGGCTGTTCAATCACCACGGCACCGGTAGAGCGCTTAGCCATCCATTTTGACATCGCTAAGGATATGAAAGAGCCGCCAAAACCAAACACTGCGGCAAAAACCAGTAAACCACTGATACTGCTGCGATCAACACCAAGGAAACTAAATACGATGTTAAGCACGATGCTCAGCACCAGAATAACCGCCAGGTTGGTGGCTAAAAATAAAAATACTCTTTTCATACTGCTTTACCTCAATTGGCTTACTGCACTGTACTATATGGGCTTAGAGCCCTTTTTCAATTTAATCAGCATGGATTATTTGTAAGAAAAGGTGTCTGGACGGGGGCTTTTGGCTACAATGGCAGCAACATGAAGGAGTTAGCCATGCAATTATTACTACTGAGCAGTTCGCGCGCCAACAACAGTGCTTATCTGGCGCCTTATATGGCGTGGATAACGCAGCATTTACAAGGGGTGGACGAGTTGCTGTTTATTCCTTATGCCGGTGTTAGCGTCAGTTATGATGATTACCTGAACACTGTGCAACAGGCACTGGCACCTCAGGGCATTACAGTGCGCAGTATTCATCAGTTTGACGATGCGCGGCAGGCTGTTACGCAAGCTCAGGCTATTGCTGTCGGCGGCGGCAACACCTTTCATCTGCTTTATCAGTTATATCAACAGGATATCGTTCAGCTTATCAGGAAACGCGTAACCGAAGGCGTGCCTTATATTGGCTGGAGTGCCGGCTCAAACATTGCCGGGGCGACCATTCGCACCACTAACGATATGCCGATTATTGAACCGGCCTCATTTAATGCACTAAACCTGCTGCCACTGCAGTTAAACCCGCATTACACCGACTATAAACCGGAAGGTTTTCACGGTGAAACCCGCGATATGCGCCTTGCCGAGTTTATGCAGCTGCATCCGGCCACGCCGATTATTGCTCTGCCGGAAGGTACGGCACTAAAACGCAGCGGCGACAGCCTGACCTTGCTGGGGGCAGACGGCGGTTATCTGTTTCTCGGCGGCAATAAAACGCCGTTGGCAGAAAATAGCGATTTAGCTGATTTAATGGAATAAACAGCCTGTAGTTAGCGGGAGCGGTCGGTTTGCTCTAAACCAACCGTTGAAGGCATGGATGCCTGAGTCGAGCCTACAGGGATGTATTCACGGCGTGTTGGTGTGGGCAAACCGGCTGCTCCTGACACCTTATATCAACTGCTTTGCCAAATCCCGTGCAAGTTGCTGATACTGTGCCGGGTCCGGCGCAAAAGGTACTACACCCAAACAAGGTGCAGTGATACGCTGGCGTAAATCGGCAATATTTTGCTCCGGCAGCGCCATATCCGGGTCAATACAATTGGCTACCCAGCCCAACAGCTTGCAGCCGCTGCGCTCAATTTCGCGCACCGTTAGCATGGCATGGTTTAAACAGCCCAGCTTCATGCCTACTATCAGGACCACCGGTAACTGCTTATCGGCCACCCAATCCGCCAGATAGCGTTTATCACTTATCGGCAATAACCAACCACCAGCGCCTTCAATTAATAATTGCTGCAGCGGTAATTGCTGCCACTGCACCAAAGCGTTATTAAGTTCGGCTTCATCAATCGGTGTTTGCTCAGCCACAGCGGCCAAATGCGGCGCTACCGGCGCCTGATAACAGATTGGATTGATCATTTTATAAGGTAACGCGATACCGGAATGCTGCTGCAACAGTAACGCGTCACCATTGCAACCTTGCCCGTCAGCCCCCGCCGCTATTGGCTTTACGCCAAGCGCTGCTGTGCCCAAGGCTTTAAAGCCCTGCAGCAACATAGTACTGATATAGGTTTTACCGGCATCGGTATCGGTAGCGGTAATAAAGCAGCGGTTAATTGTCATTTTTATAGCCGGTAATAATAAGCACCTGATAACTGGCCGGTAAGCCCAGCGTGGTACGGTGTATCTCATAGGCTTGTGCCAGTTGTTGCCAGTAACCTTTGCCGGTTAAACCATTGCGCCGCCCCGCTACCTGATTTGCCCCCAGAAGTTTTAGCTCCCTGGCTAAGCTTTGTACATCCGGGTAATACAACGGATAGCGGCGCAGTTCAAACTGCCAGTGAATATTGCTAACAGTGCGGGCTGCGACGCTGACATCCGCAACGGGCAAAAACTCATTGACGTGTTGGTTGCCATCCAGTGTGGCAAACGCCTGCTTTAACTCTGCAAGCGTGCCGTCAACCAATGTCGTCAGCACTACCTTGCCACCGGGTGCTAATACACGGTCTATTTCGGCAAATACTGCAGCAGGCTCAGGGCACCATTGCAGCATTAAGCTGGAAAACACCTTATCGACACTCTGTGCAGCCAAGGGTAATTGCTTAGCATCGGCCTGCAGGTAGTTGGTCGCTGACGGAGTAGCTAAGTGTGCGGCTAACGGTTGGCTTGCGGCTTTGGCCAGCATGCCGGCGCTTAAATCGGCAGCAGTAAAATGCCGGCAATAAGCGGCAAAGCGCGGATGGATCCAGCCCGGGCCACAGCCTAAATCGAGCAAATGGCCTTGTTGGTCTGCCGGCAATAATGCCAGGGCATCCAGTGCCACCTGCTGCTGCAGCCTTGCTGCGGGTAAATAACTGTCGCAGGCTTTACCAAAACTCTGCGCCACCTGGCGGCTAAAGCCCTCTGCGGTTTCAGCGCTAACTGCTGTCATAGCACCTGCCTTAATTGTTGCACCAACAGTGTAATATCGTCTGCCGTGTGCGCTGCACTTAGCGTAATACGTAAACGGGCACTGCCCTGCGGTACAGTGGGCGGGCGAATGGCGCTAAGCCAAATGCCCTGTTGTTTTAATTGGTTGCTAACGGCCAAGGCGCGCTCGCTGCTACCCAGCACCACCCCTTGAATAGCGCTATGCGAATTAAGCAGCGGCAGATCGGCGCCAAGGCGGCGAAACAAAGCGATATTGCTGTGTAGCTTGTCGCGGCGCCAGCTGCCGGCACGGCACAGTTCAATGCTTTTTAGTACGGCTGCACACAATGGCGGTGGCAAAGCCGTGCTGTAAATATAATGCCTGCCAAACTGCTCGATATAATCGATCACGGTTTTACTGCCGCCAATAAAAGCGCCGCCTGTGGCCAGTGCTTTACCAAAGTTAGCCATGGTGCAAAACAGCTCGCGTTGCGCAATGCCCTGCGCCGCAGCAGTGCCTTTACCCTCCGGCCCCAGCACGCCTAAGCCATGGGCATCATCCAGCAGCAGCGGTGCATCATAGCCCTGGCACAACGCCAACATAGCCGGCAAGTCCGGGCTGTCGCCGTCCATGCTGAATACACCTTCGGTCACCACCATAGGCTGTTCATATTGCTGCAGTAACAACTGCAAGGCAGATATATCATTATGGGCAAAACGTTTAAAACCGGCGTCACTGTGCCGCGCCGCATCTATCAGCGAGGCGTGGCTGAGTTTATCCAGCAGCAGAGTGTCAGTTTTATCGCTTAAGGTCAGCAGCATGGCCTGGTTGGCGGCAAAACCGGAAGAAAACAGCAGTACCCGCTCAACGCCCAGCCAGTCGCCCAGGCTGTCGCTAAGCTGCTGATGCACCGCATGCTGGCCGGTAACCAGCGGCGAGCCGCTACTGCCGCCGCCAAACTGTGCTGCGCCATCAGCAAAGGCTTGCAACACCTGTGGCTCTGTAGCCAGGCCCAGATAGTCGTTACCGGAAAAATTAAGGTAACTTTTGCCGGCGACAACCAGCAGGCGGCCGCTGTAGCGCTCAAGTGTAACCGGTGCGCGCAGCAGTTGTTGTGCTGCACGTTGCTCAAGCGCCAAGCTTAACTGCGCTAGCTTTGCCTGTGGCATGCTTACTGCGCCGCGTGAAACAGCGGTGGGTTAACCTGATCTTTTATCGCATCGGCCAGTGCCAGTTCATGCGCCTCGTCAGATACATCATGGCGCTGCTCCGGCTGAATACCCAGTTTGGCAAACAACAGCATGTCAGCATCGGCCTCCGGGTTATCAGTGGTCAGCAGCTTATCGCCGTAGAAAATCGAGTTAGCCCCGGCGAAGAAACACAGTGCCTGCATTTGCTCGTTCATCCGTGCACGGCCGGCCGATAAGCGCACATGGCTTTGCGGCAACATAATCCGCGCCACGGCAATAGTGCGGATAAACTCAAAAGCATCTAAGTCATCAACATTTTCCAGCGGTGTACCGGCTACCTTTACCAGCATGTTAATCGGCACACTTTGCGGGTGCTCCGGCAAATTAGCCAGCTGCATCAACAGTGCTGAGCGGTCGTTCGCGCTCTCGCCCATGCCCAAAATACCGCCGCAGCATACTTTCATACCGGCATCGCGCACATGAGTTAAGGTATCTAACCGGTCCTGATAGGTACGGGTGGTAATAATTTCACCGTAAAACTCCGGTGAGGTATCCAGATTGTGGTTGTAGTAATCCAGCCCTGCACCGGCCAGGGTTTGCGCCTGTTCACCGGTTAACATGCCCAGTGTCATGCAGGTTTCCAGCCCCATGGCTTTTACACCCTGCACCATTTCAATAATGTACGGCATATCGCGCTGCTTCGGGTTAGTCCAGGCAGCGCCCATACAAAAGCGGCTGGCACCCTTGTCTTTGGCGGCTTTAGCCTGGGTAAGCACTTTTTCCACTTCCAGCAGGCGCTCACGCTCCAGCCCGGTATTATAGTGGCCGCTTTGCGGGCAATATTTGCAGTCTTCGGCGCAGGCACCGGTTTTAATCGACAATAAGGTGCTCACCTGCACCTCATTGGGTTTAAAGTGCTGGCGGTGCACAGTTTGCGCCTGAAACAATAAATCGTTAAACGGCAGCGCATACAGCGCATTGACCTGCGCGAGGGTCCAATCGTGGCGGACAACAGCCTGCATAAAAATCCCTGTTTAAATTGAGGTTAAAGGTGTTTTCGGCTAGTCTAACCGCCACCTTGGCGTTGTCAACGCTGACCAGAATTAAAACTTTACTGCAGGTTAAATAATGAGCATTGATTTAGCTTTTGATCGCACGCATATCTGGCACCCCTACACCTCGATGCAAGATCCGTTGCCGGTGTATCCGGTGGTAGCCGCTGATGGCTGCGAGCTGGTGCTGGAAAATGGTCAGCGTTTAATCGATGGCACCGCATCCTGGTGGTCGGCGGTACATGGCTACAACCACCCCGCCCTTAACGCTGCAGTTACTGCGCAGCTGGGTAAAATGGCGCATGTGATGTTTGGCGGCATTACCCATCAACCGGCGGTTGCGCTGTGTAAACAGTTGCTGAGTATGGTGCCGCAAAATTTAACCAAAGTATTTCTGGCCGACAGCGGCTCTATCGCGGTAGAAGTGGCGATTAAAATGGCGCTGCAATACTGGCTGGCCAGCAGCACACCGCAAAAACAAAAGCTGATAAGCCTGCGTAAGGGTTATCATGGCGATACTTTTGCTGCTATGGCGGTGTGTGACCCGGTAGACGGCATGCACGATATGTTCGCTGCCTTGCTGCCACAGCATTATTTTTTACCTGCACCGCAAAGCCGCTTTGACGCTGAGTTTCTGCCATCAGATATCGCCCCGCTTGAGCAACTGCTGGCAGAAAACCACACTGAAATCGCCGCGCTGATTTTAGAACCTGTAGTACAGGGTTATGGCGGTATGCGCTTTTATCACCCGGAGTATTTACGCCGCGCCCGCGCCCTGTGCGATCAATACCAGGTGCTGTTAATTGCCGACGAAATTGCCACCGGCTTTGGCCGCAGCGGTAAGCTGTTTGCTTGTGAACATGCGGCTATTCAACCGGATATTATGTGTGTGGGTAAAGCATTAAGCGGTGGTTATATCACGCTGGCCGCCACGCTGTGCACTGGTGAAGTCGCCCGCGGCATCAGCTTAAGCCAGGCGGGCGGTTTAATGCACGGCCCTACGTTTATGGCAAACCCGTTGGCCTGTGCCGTCGCCAATGCCAGCTTAGCGCTGATTGCACAAGGCGACTGGCAGCAGCAGGTCGCTGCTATTGAAGCACAGTTAAAGCAGGAACTGGCCGCTTGTCGCCAATCGCAGTTAGTAAAAGATGTGCGGGTGCTGGGGGCTATCGGGGTGCTGGAGATGCATAACAAGGTGGATGTGGGTGCACTGCAGCAACAATTTGTTGAGCTGGGGGTATGGATCCGGCCGTTTAATAAGCTGATTTACGTAATGCCGCCGTTTATTATCCGCCCCGATCAGCTAAGCCAACTTACCTCAGCCATGCGCAAGGTAACCGGAGTATAAACTCAAAACTCATCCCTTAAAACTCAGACCTGCCGGTACAGGTACAGCAGCAAGCCAATGCTGCTGAGTAACAACATAACAATATTAACATGCAGATGATCGCCCCTGCGGCGCAAACGCAGCCGGTTAAGCGCTAAACTTAAGCCACTAACCAGTGCCACCGCCCACAGCAAATACTGCAGATACACGGTTAACTTAGGGTGCCAGTCGCTGCGAATTTCAATGCCCCAATAACGCACCAGCCCGGTATCCAGCTCCGGTCTGGCGTAATGCGCCAGCACCATACCGGCAATAAATAATACCCAGCCTAATATAGCCAGCCAGCTAAAGGCGCGGCATAACAGATCCGGTCCGTGGCGACGCTCATATTTTTCCGGTTTTTCCTGCTCTGAAGTCAATTTTAAAGTCCTGATAACTTTTACTTGTTTTGTGCGCCTGGCTCAGTATCATTACCGCTTTACGCAGTTGTCTAAGTTTACACCCTCTGGAGTTTGTTGCATGACGCACGCCGTTATTAAAGATGTTTTAGCTGGTCGCTATGCCGTTGGTGAATCAATCACCGTTAAAGGCTGGATCCGCACCCGCCGCGATTCAAAAGCCGGTATTTCCTTTTTAGCTATTCATGATGGCAGCTGCTTCGATGCGGTACAGGCCGTAGCCCCTTCAGACTTAGCCAATTACGAAGCTGAAGTAAAACGCCTGACCACCTCATGCTCAGTGGCGGTAACCGGCACTGTGGCACGTTCTGAAGGCCAGGGCCAGGCATTTGAACTGCAAGCGACTGTGGTTGAGGTATTAGGCTGGGTAGAAAACCCGGACACCTATCCTATGGCACCAAAACGCCACAGCATGGAATACCTCCGTGAACACGCGCATTTGCGCGCCCGTACCAACATTATGGGTGCCGTCACCCGGGTTCGGCACTGTTTAGCCCAGGCAGTACACCGCTTTTTCCATGAGCAGGGTTATTACTGGATCAGCACACCTATTATTACCGGCTCAGACGCTGAAGGCGCCGGTGAAATGTTCCGTATCAGTACGCTGGATCTGGAAAACCTGCCGCGTACCGACAAAGGCAATATTGATTACAGCAAAGATTTCTTCGGTAAAGAAACCTTCTTAACCGTATCCGGCCAGTTAAACGGCGAAACCTATGCTTGTGCCATGTCAAAAATTTACACCTTCGGCCCTACTTTCCGTGCCGAGAACTCCAACACCAGCCGCCACTTAGCCGAGTTTTGGATGATAGAGCCGGAAGTGGCCTTTGCTGAATTAAAAGACATCGCCCAGCTGGCAGAAGATATGCTGAAGTACGTCTGTAAAGCCGTACTGACCGAGCGCGCCGATGATATGGCCTTTTTTGCCGAGCGCATCGACCCAACCGCCGTAACCCGGTTACAGCAGCTGGTTGACTCGTCTTTTGTGCGGATGGATTACACCGACGCTATCGAGATCTTAAAAACCTGCGGTAAGAAGTTCGAATACCCTGTGGAATGGGGTGTCGATTTGCAATCTGAGCACGAGCGCTACCTGGCTGAAGAGCACATCGGCGCACCGATCATTATGCAAAACTACCCCAAAGACATTAAAGCCTTTTATATGCGCTTAAATGCCGACGGCAAAACCGTAGCGGCAATGGACGTACTGGCGCCGGGTATCGGTGAAATTATCGGCGGCAGCCAGCGTGAAGAACGGCTGGAAGAGTTTGATAAGCGCTTGGCTGAAATGGGTCTGGATAAAGAAGACTACAGCTGGTACCGCGACCTGCGCCGCTACGGCACAGTACCACACGCCGGTTTTGGTTTAGGCTTTGAGCGTTTAGTATCTTACGTTACCGGTGTAGGTAACGTGCGCGATGTTATCGCCTTCCCGCGTACCCCGGGCAACGCTGAGTTTTAATAAAAAAATACACAACATGCAAAAAAGGCGCTTTAAACAGCGCCTTTTTTATTGCTCAACATACCGGTTGCTTATGCTTAACCATATAAAACAGAAACCACCTTTTCTTGCGGGTTAAATTCGAAGCAGTCTATCTTGCTGATGGACAACAGACTGGCCGCTAGAGCAGTTTTACCTATTGACTCCCGGGAGGCTCATGTGTGTTACGCTTCTCGTTTGATCGACCAAGAATATACCCAGCCACTGTACCTAGCAGCCCAATAACTGGAGAAATTTGCTTTTCAGAGTAACCCGCGACGATTAGAAATACAGCAGCTACTACAATTAGAACAGAACCAAAAACCTTTAAAATCTGATCTGGTTGCTTTCCAATCTTAATAAGATAAGTCATTAGTGAAAAAACAATCATACTAAAAACTAACAAACATAAGCTGAGAAATAACCCATCATCAAACACAAAATTTTTATCAACACTAGTTTTATACTCCGGTTTTGGATTAATTACCGCTAGTTCTTGAGTTTGAGCCGCTATTTTTGCTTTTAGCTCGGAAATAGTTGGTTCACTCATTCTCAAGCTCCTTAATTCTCTTTTCCAGTGCTGAAACCAAAAAAGCATAATTTTCTATTATTTCTCTTTGTTTATTAATCTCTTCCTGCAATGAAAGCAGCTTTTTCATTACATCAGCTTCTTGTCTGGCAACCAAATAAGCCTCTCTATCAATTCTTTTACTTAAGGCTTCGGCAAATATCTTTGCGGAACCTTGATCAGTCTCTCTTGATAGTTCTTCAATTCCCTTTTGTATATCCTTGACAGCAGAGTCCGCAAATGCTTTTGTTAAAACATCAGCATTGGAGCCTGCACAGAAAATTAACAACACTATCGTTAACATATATCTCATGATTTCCTCCTGTGAAATGATGCCGACATAAACCGTAGCTGCTTTTAAGTAAAATGCACAATCATTAACATCAAACAAGATAGAAGCAAGGCTTGACGTAAATGCCAGACAGAATAATTAACGAGTCGCAAAACTCGTTCAACTGATGTGTTCCTAAAATTTGTCAGGTTATTATACAGTTGATTGTATTGAAACCCTTAGAAATCATTAAATTCAATGACTTGATTGATTGGCACGCCTTTTGTTTACTAAAAAACTTTTGCGTTTACAACGGGGTGAATACCATATGATTAATTACACTATACGCGCGCTGTTATTGTTAATGACATTAGGCTGCGCTTCGCCGGTCAATGCTGGACTGATTCTCAATGGCGATTTTACAACCGGCGATAGCAGCTCATGGCAAACAGATACGGACGGGACGCCGGGGAGTGCTCCGGATTTTATCTTTACGACCGGTTTTGCGACGTTAAACATTGATTATCAGGATACCCAAGCTTGGTTTGCCAATACATTGTTTCAACAGGTAACCCTGAAAGAACCAAGTGCGTTAGGTTGGTTCTTTCAGTTTACTTACGCTTTTGACGGAGAAGAAAATGGCTGGCCTCAATCCGGTAGAGACGGTTTTTCCGTCTACCTTGGAGATGGTAGCGGTAGGGCTTTTGACGGACAGGGGAAGCCTGGACACTTGTTTAGCCTCATGAAATACGGACAAGACACTGTAAGCTTTTTACTTTCCCCAGAATGGTGGACGTCAGGTGGGTTTAGCATCGAATTTCAGTTATTTGCTGGCGCCGATATTAACGGACTAGGATCCCACCTCATCTTGTCCGATATTCAGCTAACCCCGCAAGTATCTAGCGTTCCATCATCAAGCTCAATAGGGCTGTTTGTATCAGGTCTGATGTTACTCTGGCGACGGCATATCCAATAAAGTCAATTACTTGCTTCTCATTGCTAACCTTCCAAGGAGTGCACTATGCGTCACTACACACTCGAGCTATGTTTGTTTCTGCTACTTTGTCTGCTGCCGGTGTCTGCATCAACATTGATAGATAAAACCACAGATACGACTATCCAACAGTATAGCTGGACATATGACAGGATTAACGGGCAATACCTGCTCAGTCTGCGCATTACCAACGTCAGCAGCGACACGCTTGCTGGGCCGCTGTACCTCTCGCTAAATGGGCTTTCTCACCCACTTGTAACATCAACAGAACTCTTGATAGAAGACAATTCGCCGTTGTTCACACTGCAGGTACCATATTTGTCACCGGGGGCTCAAACAGATATAGTTATTCCGTTACAAGCCATACGCACGCCGTTAGTCTATCAGGCCTCACTTTTGCAGCATAGTACTCCCCTGTCCGTTATTTCGCCTGAGGTGTTAGAACAGCACACACCGGCAAACAGTACCCGGCAAATCGACTCACAAGTGATTAATGGTCGTACCATAGTAGTGGTGCAGACTGAAACGCCGACTCAAGTTCTTTCATCACGACAAGTATATATTGACTCTACTGAGCGTAATGGCATTAACCGTTTGGTGTTAAGTCGGCGAACCCTTGATGAACAGACAGAATTGCCTGTCATTGCGATAGATTTCTTGCGGCCTGAAGGGTTGGCAAGCTTGCGCTTTACTTACCTAGGTAACGCGCTGGAAACTCAATCTGACGTCGAAATGTTGGCACGATGGGCTGACGAGGTTGAACTGGATCGACAAGCCAACGGTTACTTGTTGACGTTACCAAAATCGCTAATGCAAAGTTGGACACAATCCGATAAACAGTTTGATTCAACCAGTGATCCGATCCCAGTAACCATTATTGATGATGACCCTGTCCTGCACTTTGAGCCGTACCACATGATTGGTACTCCACCACTTCAAGGCGAAGTCTGCCGGAATTACTCTGACACCACAATCAGGTTTTGTAGTAACAATCAATATGACTTTATGGAGATTCCTCCGGAATATCTTAACATCAATAATATTCTGGCTAACTACCATAACTGGATGAATTTCGCGAGACTTCACGCCCCCGGGGTCGCAGAAGATGGATATGTTGTGCGTAACTTTGGACGTAGTCAAAACAGGCATACCATCGACAGTTTCGCTCAGGGAAGCCAGCTGCAAAATCAGGAATATTTTCTGCAAGAAGTGCTGTGGAGGGATCGGCAACGCTTCGGGCTTTACACCCCTTACGAAAATGTCGGTGACTATCCATCATTAGTGCCTCCAAAAGGCCCTTACCAAGGGATTGCCTATAAACTGAAACACACTTCACGCTATGATAGTTCTTGGGGAAAAAATTATCTGTCCACCTTATTGACGTACGAAGATGAGTTTGGTGAGGATATAATTCTCGCTAAACGAGGCTCTGTTTTTGCTCGTAAAGACGGCCACTATTACGAAATAGCTTGGCATGAGCCCATATCGATAGCTAACGTTCCTGCGGGTAGAGCGTTAACCCTATCCACTACTGGCGGCGATAATTTTAACAGAATTACCTATACCCTATTTAACCCATTATCCGGCACCCCCGAACAGTTACTTCCGCCTACAAAATCTCTTGATGGCGCTTGGCAAGGCGAATACCGCTGGTCATGTTCACAGCCGATTGCAAATAGTTCGCCTGAGCCTATAAGTATTACCTTACAAAGCGAACCGGATGGCAGCCTACTCGGCAGTATAACCTATTCAGGTCACTCCATGCCGCTTGCTTGGGGGGGCAGGTTTGATGCGCCAATGCGTTTCGGTGCATTTAGTGTTAGAGAGCAAGGCCCTAAACATCCATTAGGCCGCTATTTGATTCTTATACCTTTCATCAGCCCACCGTTAGCATACAACGAATTTTATGGACAGTTCCAAGATGGACAGCTTGATCTATTCAGTCTGAACGGCGAAGACTGCTCGTCTTCATTTAGTGCAAGCGGACATGCTCGGCTTACTAAGCTTTAAGAGTTCGGCGGCTTTGGTTTAGGCTTTGAGCGTTTAGTGTCTTACGTTACCGGTGTAGGTAACGTGCGCGATGTTATCGCCTTCCCGCGGACACCGGGCAACGCTGAGTTTTAATACCCCCCCACTACACAAAATGCAAAAAAGGCGCTTTAAACAGCGCCTTTTTTATTGCCTGTAGCGGCCAGCCATTTACTCATTTTCTCTCTGGCCTCAGCTTGGCTGTAGGTTCTTCCTTCAAGCACAGCACGCTCTCCCCTTGAGAGAGCTTCAAGCAGCTCAAGCCGACGCTGCAGCAGTGGCCGTATGTGATTGCTGTTGTTATGTTTAACCATATAAAACAGAAACTACCTTTTCTTGCGGGTTAAATTCTATGTTGCAGCTAAGCAAGTGAAAATGCAGTGCGCTGCTGTGAATAACGCGCTTACCTTGCTGCAGGTTTTCCACCTTGTATTCCGATAAATTAACCGTATTTAATTGCCGGATTACACTTGAGTAAGCAGTGCCTTTACTAAAATTGCCGCAAAGATAATACACTTCCTTTCGAGCTTCGTTCGCGAAAAAACCGAAAACCAGTAAGCCCAAGATGCTGATTGCTGCAGCAATAAGTTTTAGTTTAAGCATAATCCTGCTGTTCATTAGATGATGTTTCGATAGCGCCCGAATGCCGCAGTCACGGGCCTCGCCTCGTTGAAACCGGCTGCCGGTTTACTTCACGTCCGGTTAAGCTAAATGTTGGTGGGTCAACTGTGCCACGCTACAACTATTTCGGCAATATCAGTGTCTGGACCGAGTCGACGAGCGTGCGCGACCAGACACCATCTTTATTGCCGTTGGTCAGATAGATGACGATGTAATGATCATCGAGATCCTCGTCAAACAGGATACGCACCCGCACCTTGGCCCCCCCGTCGTGGCCAACCTCGTGCCAACGACCCGACTCAGCATAATCCCAACCGGTTGCAAAAAAGCCAACATTACCGTTAGCAAACTTATAGGGCTGCCAAAGACGGCGTAGTTCCGCCTTTGACACAAGGCGTCCATGCGCGATGGCGGACATGAATTTGCCCACGTCATCCAGTGTCATGTAACCCCCTACATGCGCGGCGCTGTAATCCGGCCACGCGATAGACATATCAGGCCCAATCTGTCCCTCCTTAGCCCGATAGCTTTCAACAAGGCGAGCCTTGGGCACGTCGGCAAGATCAAACCAGGTCTCCTGCAGGTCCAGCGGTTCAATGATCCGCTGACGCAGCAGTGTGCGGTATGGCGTCTGCGTTACGGACTCCAGGACAGCCGCAATCACCAGGTTATTGGTATTGGTGTAGCGCGTTCGCTCGCCCGGTGCAGATACAGGCAGATCTTTTAAGTTCGCAAAAACGGCTTCCAGGCTGGGCGGAAACGGCCGCGAGAAATCACTACCGTCGAAATATTCAGGCACGCCCGAGACATGGTTTAAAAACTGATCGATACGGATATCACGCCAGGAATGCGGCAGATTCCCGACATAGCGTGAGGCTGGAGCAGAAATATCCAGCTTTCCTTCCTCCTGCAATTGCATAGTGAGGGTGATAGCGAACAGCTTGCTTACTGAGTAGACAGGGAAAACTGTCTTCGGCGTTACAGGTGTGCCGCCTTCTAATGCGGTCGTGCCGGTAGCATTGCGGTACAGAATATCGCTGTTGTGCAGCACCAGCACTGCCTGTGCGGGAATGCCATGTTCTTGTGAGTTAGCGCGCAGTTGAGCATCAACTGCGGCATGGGTATCGATAGCTGAAGTCTGGGCACAGGCGGCGCACGCGAGAAATAAATATAGCGAGGCAAGCAAACTACTTTTTGTCATTTGATATCCAATTTGAAATGATTAAGGTCAGATAAAAGCCTTTTAATTTTTATCTGACCCCGTTTATTCCTTACCTCGTATTGCATAACATCGCAGCTTTGTATGTGAGGTGAAGCCGCCACAGAACAGCTGTCTCTGTACTTAGCTTGGTTATATTTCATATGCTCCCCAGTACACTTCTGTTTTTGGTGTGCAATAAAACCCTTCAAATGGTTCCGAGGATAGGATTCTTTCAATAACTTCCCTTGAAGAGCACAGAAAAGAGCAGTGACTATCCCAGTGCGTCGTCACCAGCAAGCTATGGTCGTGAGTAAACACACAACCATGAGTAGGTATTTCATCTTTTACAATCAGATCGTCAATCCAATGCAGCTTCCTTTCCGTACCGAACTCGTCACCAACCCACAGCCAATTATGACCAAGCTCTTTGATGGCATTGAATACCCGGTTTTCAAGTAGCGGCGGCAGATCACCTTCCTGTGGCTGGAAGATACTTTGATCTTTCAGCTCGGCGAGCTTGTCTGAAATGGTTTTGTTTGCCAATTCTTTCTTTAAGCCGCCGATGCTGGTTCTCAGGCCGATATCTATATCCGATAGCGTTTTCAGCCCTGTCAGCTCAAGGATCTCATGCCAACTGACAGGGTGACATCCATCAATGATTTCGTGCTTATTGGGCCACGTTGGCGGGCCAAACCGTTCAATATCAATGCTTGTCGGCTTGAAAAATGGATGCAACATTACATACACGCAGTCAAACTGTCCTTTATAGAACGGAAGAATCTTCTCGTCATAAGGACAAGACGCAAATTTCTCCGGTGTTGGTATAACCCTATCTACCATTGCACATTTACCTATATATTAAACTCGCAGTACAGCCCGAAACCCGTGTCGCGGTTGAGTTTCAGGCCGCTAAGTGGTTGTAGGTGACTGATGTTGTTATGTCTAACCATATAAAACAGAAACTACCTTTTCTTGCGGGTCAAATTCTATGTTGCAGCTAAGCAAGTGAAAATGCAGTACGCTACTGTGAATAACGCGCTTACCTTGCTGCGTGTTTTCCACTTTGTATTCCGATAAATTAACCGTATTTAATTGCCGGATCACACTTGAGTAAGCAGTGCCTTTACTAAAGTTGCCGCAAAGATAATACACTTCCTTTCGAGCTTCATTCGCGAAAAAACCGAAAACCAGTAAGCCCAAGATGCTGATTGTTGCAGCAATAAATTTTAGTTTAAGCATAATCTTGCTGTTCATTAGATGATGTTCCCATAGCGCCAACATAAACGTTAGCCCGAAATACTCTTCTGGAGTCATTCTGCTGGCGCTGATATCTGGCATTCATCATTTGTTCTTCAACGCCTTGCTTACAGCCCAAAGGCGCAGTGCAAGCTCTTGCCACGCGTAGTTGAGTCCGAGTAAAGCAAATTGTTAGGCTTTGTCTTACATTAATGGTTTTGTTGAATAATTCGTGAAATCAACTTGTGCATTCCTCCAAATTTAAAGTTATCTGGCGGAATGAGCTTTTCGGCGATATCTGCTGTTATGACAGATAACTCCCATGCAGATAGCACTCCATCCCTGAACTTCGATAGAGCATCTTGCAAATCTTGGGGAACGTCTGCTTCGAGCGAAATTGCTTCTGCCATATGTTTCTTAAAATAACTATTAGATTTCGACGCAACTTGGAGTTTTAAACCCATCCAAGCAGAAGCCGCAAGCGCATTTTTAAGCCGATCATCGCGAAAGCTTTCAAATAGCCTCCCAAAGACGACAGCGACTCTTGCTAAACCAAAATCCACCCGTTGCACATTTGGTTGAACAGATTCGGCCTGATCGGCTATTGAGAAGGCTGCGAGCACAGCGCTTAATGAGTCATCACCAGCAATACCCGCGCAGGTACTCCATTCAAACCAACAGTGACGGTCAAGCTGCCCCGTAAAGTTTCTCATCACCCGAGCCCCTTCATCAGGGGCGCCAATTGCACGGTAGATTTGAGCCAACCCGACGGCCAGGTTGATATTGTCTGGATCCATCTCAAGCAATGCCTGGCTAACACGAACCGAAATCTCCGGGAATTGTTGCTTAAAATGTTCTGGAAGCTCATAGCGCCAACGATGTAAGTCGGGGACAAACATGTGATCCAGTTGCTTTAGCACCTGCGCGGCAGTGGCCAATTCCACAAATCTTTCCGCTGCGTCCTCGCCGTATTCCTCACGCATAATCGCGACAGCTATTTCAGCAATACGCTTGTGGCGAGTAAGCAAGATAGTGCCGCCATTAGCCGCGGCCTCTTTTGCAAGAGGAACTATAACCAGTCTCCCAAGCACCTTCGGATCGCATTTCAAGACTTTCGCCAAAACGGGCCGCGAGAGAAAATTCAGGTTTTCAGCATGCATGATAGCGATATAGGCAAATGCCTCATACAGGCTGCCGCCTGATTCAATCGGATAGGTTCTGAGCCTGTCCATCAGATGGGCAATGTGACCACGCAATCCGGCGCCATAGCGAATTGCCAGAATTCCACCGAGCAGGGCACCTTCTGAGATTGCAGCCTCTTTTCTTGTGGCATCGAAAAGCGCCTGTCCTTGCTCGTCAATCGTGGCGTCAGATGTTCTATTGCCTCCTTCAAACGCACTCCAGGAAGCAGCGATCAGGCCGGCATCCTCCTTGCTCAGCCCACTGATCATATGTACTCGATAATCGGAATACCTATTCCAATCAAGCTGTTCAGCCTTAGACGCACGCCAATCTGAATCTCTGGAGCAGAGCAGAAACTTAATATCCATCCGCCGAGTTTGGTTTAACGATACAAGTACCGCATGGATAGACGCAGCGGACATATCTGCGGCATCTGTTGCGATGATCCAAGGTCCTTCTGGTATATTTGACAAGGACTGAGACGGGAGAGCCATTGCATCCTCTGTATGCCAAAGTATATTGTGTATGTCGTGCTGCTCTAATATCTGAACCAGTGTCTGGCGCAAAAGCATCGACTTTCCCTCACCACCTGGACCAGTAAGATGGACAATCAAAGGGCGTTCTTGGGATTGATAGTTGATGAACTGACTCGTCAGCTCATTGACCAGAGTCCTGCGCCTAATTTTCGGAGATTGTGCTAATGCCCAATCCGCTTCGGCACCATCAAAAAATCGCTCGGCCTCTTTGATCGATATTTCACGTTGGTGTGATGCCAATTTTTCTTTGCTCAGCACTTCCCAACCGACTGGTGCTTGCCAAGCTTCAGTGGCACCTGTGTCGCTGCCGTCACGATGATTGGGTAATGGATAGCTCCACCAATCAGTTCCGGTTTTTCGACGAGTTTCGGGAAACCTCCCTGTCTTGATTGGCCAATCCAAATTTGTTGGGTTCCAGAACCTGGGAGAAAGCAAAGCGCACTGATCTGATATATTAATTTCTCCCCACAGTAAGCCATTTTCCCAAGGCTCGCCGTCTCGCGCCTGAAATGCCGCTCCGGCCTGAAAGACAAGAAATTCATTTCCCGCGCCGTCTTCTTTTGAACCATCAGCCTGATGCATATGCCCGTGAAGATAAATCACACCGTATTTTCCAAATAATGCCCTTAACCTAGGCATACTTTCTTCATGAAGCCAGTTCAGAGGATGATGGCCAAGCACGAAACATACCTGGCAATCTCCTACATTTTCCAAGGCAGCTTCAACTAACTGAAATCCAGGAGTTAAATGATGGCGGTCGTTGTCGTCCTTAGACAACCAGGCAGTATTTATACCAACAACCCCAACCTGCACTCCACCGATGGTGAGCCTTTCAGAAAACGTACCAGCAGGACCGCTAGTCCAATCTCCAGAGATATCCGCTACTGCGCCTTGACGATAAGCTTTGAACCTTGGAGACAAGATCTCTCTTTCAACTCTGCCTTTGTTATCAGGGTCAAAAAATCTGCTGTTTGCAGCTAAAGGCGCATGTCGGTCAAAACCGTTGCGTTTTGAACGGTCAACATCGTGGTTTCCAGGTACTGCCAGAATGCGTCCTTTCCAGTTTGCTCCACCAAGAGCATTCCGAAGTGGATTGAGAAAGTCTTCTCTAAAGGATGAGTACTCCTTTTTGTTGGCACTATTGGCTATGTCGCCAGTGATAAATACCAGATCAGGAATAAATCCATTTGAGGCTTGCTGTGCTACATGCTCAACAATTTTTGTAGCAAGTCTTTCTTGAGCATTTCGATCTTTTCCCATATGAAAGTCGGAGCAGTGTAACCAACGCAATGTAATTTCCTTATTGTCTGTGGTGTCGATGCTTTCTGTAAGCCTAACATTTTACTTTTGAGCATGTCTGCCTTCAAATTTCCGATAACACAAACAAACACAGTTAATTTATAGAAAAAATGCAATAAACCTAACTTGGTTATGCCGCACTCCGGAAAAACGAGCATGCGTTATGTTGCTGCGCTCAGCCACCGTAAGCAGTTAACTTAGCTAAAGTATTTTGCATGCGCAACATATATATGTGCAGTGTTGGTTTGATTTATATCTAAAGACGGCGAACTGTTTCCATCGCTATAAACAGGCGCATAGGTTGTTCAGTCAAAGGTGAAAACATACCCATATGTTTATAGAACTGCAGTGCGTCATTATCCAACACATCTAAGATCACGCCGAATGCCGGCAAACCCCGCTCTGACAACTCACGGGCGGTGCGCAGGGCTTGCACTAAGGTTTTAGCACCCAACTGCTGCCCCTGGTGCGTTAGCGATACGCCAAGCCGGGCAAGTATGACTACAGGTACCGGATAAGCGGGTAACGAGATGGCCGTCTTTGGTAAATCAGCGCGTAACACTGTACTTCCGGCCAGGGTAAAATAAGCGGCGACCGCTGCCTTTTGCCGCGGGCTTTGTTCCGGCAGAACCCAAGTGCGGCTTAAGCCCAACTCGCTGTTGCGAAATGACTGCACGTTTTCAGTACATCCAAAGAGCACTGCGGCTCTTTGGATTTGCGGTAAAGGCGTTACAGGTAGGAGAAATACTCGGCCGGGTCCGGCGTGTGGCGCTTGGCGGGTTCGCTGTTGGGCGTGCCCAAATACAGGAAGCCGACAATTTCATCGTCTTCGCCCAGTTCCAGCGCTTGTTTGACAAAATCCAGCTGCGCATAAGCGCCGGTGCGCCAAATGCCACCAAAGCCCTGAGCAAAAGCGGCTTGTTGCATCGCCATAACAGCGCAGGCGGCCGAGTGTTGCTGCTCTGTTAGCGGCACTTTAGCGTGCTCTACCGCTTTGGCGATACAGATAATTACCATAGGCGCGCGCAGCGGAAGTTGCCGCGCCCGCTCTAACAGTTCAGTGGCAATAACCGGATCATCCTCTACCGCCGCTTCAGCAAAAATATCACCGAGGCGACACAGTGCCTGGCGCCCTTCGGCGATAACAAAACGCCATGGCCGTAAATTGCCGTGATCCGGCACCTGCAGTGCCGCACGTTTGATGTTTTCCAGCACCTCGCCGGACGGTGCCGGTTCGGTTAAACGCGCAGAAGAAAAACGACCGGTAAGTAACGTCAATGCATCCATAAAAAACCCCGATGAAGTGAGCGGCATGCCGCCTTGCAAATTAACAGTAAGCTTAACATCAGATTATGGCAAGGTAACGCCCGGTCTTCGGGCTTGCAATCTGTTTGCTGTTTTTTAATGCGCTTTTATCCAGAGTGCTTGTTTATACAGCGCTACATAGTGCTCGGCCGCTTTGGGCCAGCTGAAATTTTGTGCCATACCGTTTTGTTGCACAGTGCGGTAACTGCGCGGCTTACTGTATAGCTCTTCAGCTTGTTTTAACGCCTGCAGCGTAGCGCTGATGTCCGGTTCGTTAAAACCGATACCGGTAGCGCCGCGGCCGGGCCAGGGTTTTACCGTATCTTTTAAACCACCGGTTAAACGTACCAGCGGCACAGTGCCATAACGCAGACTGTAAAGCTGGTTTAAACCGCAGGGTTCAAACAACGACGGCATCAGAAAAAAATCTCCTGCTGCTTCCAGTTGATGCGCCATGGCTTCGCTAAAGCCCTGCACAAAGCGGAACTGAGCAGGAAATTGCTGCTGCAAGGCTTTAAGGGCGTTGCAGTAACGCGCCTCGCCGGTGCCCATTATAACCACTTGCGCTTTGGTATGAGCCAACCACAGCGTTAATGCCGGCAGCAAATAGTCATAGCCTTTTTGCCCGGTTAAGCGGCTTACGCCGACAAATAACGGTACTTTGGTATCCAACGGCAATTTGCTATCACTAAGCTGTAACTGCTCAAGCACTGCCGCTTTGCACAGCGCTTTGCCGCTTAAATCGTCGGCATCAAAATTCGCGCTAAGGTAGGGATCTTTTGCCGGGTGCCAAATGTCATAGTCACAGCCGTTTAAAATACCGGTAAAATCGGCGGCACGCTGCTGATACAAGCCTGATAGCCCTGCCGCTTCCGGCTCATGCATCAGCTCGTCACGGTAGCCGGTACTTACGGTGTTGAGTTTGTCGGCATAGTGCAGTGCTGTGGCTAAAAAATTTAACTCGTCATGGCGCTGTGGTTCAATATCCAGCTCACGGCGCCAATGCGGCGCGCACTTTTCCTGATAGGCACCGTTGTGGATACTGAACACAAAGGGTACCTGCGCCAGGCTGCTGTTGCCATAATGTTGCTTTAAATAATACGCTGCGGCAGCACTTTGCCAGTCGTGGCCGTGGATCAGATCAAACGGCTGTTCGCACTGCTGCGCCCATTCCAGTGCCGCTTTACAAAAAAACGCGAAGCGCAGCGGGTTATCACTGTAGCCGTGTTCGCCGTCGTCATAAGGCCGCTCACGCCGGAAAAAATCATCATGCTCAACCAGCGCGATATCCACACCATCCAGGTTAAAGTGGCGTACAGCACAACCAAATTCGCGTCCGGCCAGATTAAAATACACCGATTGCCACTCAGCCGTGCTGTGTTGATACAGGACGCCATAGCGCGGCAACATTACCGTGACCTGGTGGCCGGCAGCCAACAAGCTTTGCGCCAGGCCGCGACAAGCATCGGCCAGGCCGCCGGTTTTAACCAGGCCTTCATACTCACTACATATAAACAATATCCGCACTACGGCCCCGCCCTTTGCTAATCGTTATGCTTACGCTGACACTGCCGGCTTAGTCAAAGCCAATCATCGCGCCTTTGGGGATCACAATCACACCGCTGGCCGACACATGAAAGCGTTGTTTATCCAGCACCGGATCTTCACCGATAATAGTGCCCGGTGCAATTTTAACGTCTTTATCAATAATGGCGCGGCGGATCCGACAACCGCGGCCAATATCGTTGTTGCCCATCAGCACGCATTTTTCAATATAGCTGTGGCTGTGCACATGCACGTTAAAACCAAGAATTGACTGATACACAATAGAACCGCTGACAATGCAGCCGGACGCTACCATAGAGCTGATAGCCTGGCCGGTGCGGTTAGCTTCGTCGTGGACAAACTTAGCCGGCGGCACCGGCGGCGTGTAACCACGCAGCGGCCAGTATTTGTTGTATAAATCAAACGGTGGCTCAACTGAAATCAGGTCCATGTTGGCGTCGTAATACGAGTCTATGGTGCCGACATCACGCCAGTAACCACTGCTGCGCTCGCTTTCACCACGGATGCTGTTAGAGGAGAAATCATAGACATACACCTCGCCCGCCGGATACAGCTTCGGAATAATATTATGGCCGAAGTCATGTTTGGAGTCGGCCTGCTTAGCATCCTCTTCCAGTACGCTTACCAGAGTTTTGGCTTCAAAAATGTAATTACCCATTGAGGCCAGCACAAAGCCCGGCCGGCCGGGTATGGTTTTCGGATTGGTTTTCGGCTTTTCTTCAAAGCCAATCATTTTGCCATCGGCATCTACTTCAATTACACCGAATTCGTGCGCCTGCTCTACCGGCACCGGAATAGCCGCAACAGTAAGCACCGCCTGCTTGTGGCGGTGGTAATCCAGCATCTGGCGTACATCCATCTTGTAAATATGATCGCCGCCGAACACGCAAACATGCTCCGGGTCCAGGCCGTGGATTAAATGCAGGTTTTGATAGATGGCGTCAGCGGTGCCCAGGTACCAGTGTTTCCCGGTTTGCATTTGCGCCGGGATCGGGTCAATAAAGCGGTTAGTTAAGCCGGTAACCCGCCAGGCGCGGCTTAAATGCTTCATTAAGGAGTGCGACTTAAATTGTGTAATAACAAAGATTTGCAGCAAATCCGAGTTTACAAAGTTATTTAACACGAAATCGATAATGCGGTAGTTACCGCCAAACGGTACTGCAGGTTTTGCTCTGACACCGGTTAACGGGGCTAAGCGCGTGCCCTCACCGCCTGCCAGTATCATGGTTAATACCCCGGACATAGAAACTCCCTGTTGTGCTTGCTGTGTGTGTTTTATAAGCAGTTTGCAAAGCTGATACCAGAATAGCAGCCTGAATGGCGAAAAGGCCAGCAGTCAATATGCATAACAGTTTGCGCCAGCACAAGATAAAAGCCATAAATGTCTTTAGCATGACAAAGGCACCAAAATGGTGCCTTTATTGGTAAGCTTCACTAATATAGTGCAGCGCAAGGCACCAGGGCGGTGCCTTATATCAGATAGCGGCGGCCAGCTCAGCGCCCTGGCGGATAGCCCGCTTGGCGTCTAACTCTGCCGCGACATCGGCACCGCCAATCAGGTGTGGTGTAATGCCATGCTGTGTTAACCCGGCCACCAAAGCGCGCAATGGCTCCTGGCCGGCACAGATAATCACGTTATCGACATTTAAACAACGCTCTTCACCGGCAATCTCCACCCAGAGGCCGTTATCATCGACTTTCAGGTAGTTAACGCCGGCAATCATCTCAACGCCCTTTTTCTTCAGCGAGGCACGATGGATCCAGCCGGTGGTTTTACCCAGGCCTGCGCCCACTTTACTGCTTTTACGTTGCAGCAAGAACACTTTACGCTCTGCCGGTTGCGGCAGCTCGTCCGGCAGCAAGGCACCGCGGCCTTGATAGCTGTGATCAATGCCCCAGTCTTTAAGCCAGGCTTGCGGCTGTAAAGTTAACGAGTGTGGCTCGGTAAGGTATTCGGCAACATCGAAGCCGATACCGCCGGCGCCGATAATCGCCACGTTTTTGCCTACGGCTTTGTGATCGCGCAATACATCAATATAACTGAGTACTTTGGCATGGTCGCCGCCGGCAAGGCCGATATCGCGCGGCACTATGCCACTGGCCAGCACCACTTCATCAAAGCCGGCAGCGGCTAAACTGTCTGCTGTTTGCTCGCTGTTTAAAAACAGTTTTACCGCGTGCAGCTCCAGCATACGGCCGAAATAGCGCAGCGTTTCATGAAACTCTTCTTTACCCGGAATTTGCTTGGCGTAGTTAAACTGGCCGCCGATTTGGTGCGATTTATCAAATAAATGCACTTCATGGCCGCGCTGTGCCGCATAAACGCTGAAGGCCAATCCGGCCGGGCCGGCGCCCACTACCGCAATTTTTTTCCGCTTGGCTGCGGCGCTAAAATTCAGTTCGGTTTCATAACAAGCGCGCGGGTTCACTAAACAGCTGGCGCGTTTATTCTGAAACACATGGTCTAAACAAGCCTGGTTGCAGGCAATACAGGTATTGATCAGCTCGGCCTGGTTGGCCGCCGCTTTATTGACAAAGTCTGCATCGGCTAAAAACGGCCGCGCCATACACACCATATCGGCCTGGCCGTTGGCAAGAATGTCTTCTGCCACCTGGGGATCGTTAATACGGTTAGTGGCAATTACCGGAATTGTCAGCTGGGTTTTAACCCTTTCGGTGATCCAGCTGAAAGCCGCGCGCGGTACCATAGTACCGATGGTGGGCACCCGTGCTTCATGCCAGCCGATACCGGTATTAATTAAGGTGGCGCCGGCCTGCTCTATCGCTTTGGCTAACGCTACTACCTCATCGTAACTGTTACCGTCTTCGACTAAATCCAGCATCGACAGGCGATAAATAATAATAAAGTCGTTGCCGCAGCGCTCACGCACTGCCTTTACCGTTTCAATGGCAAAACGACAGCGTTTGTCAAAGCTGCCGCCCCAGTCGTCGGTACGCTGGTTGGTACGTGAACAAATAAACTGGTTAATTAAATAACCTTCCGAGCCCATCACTTCTACGCCGTCATAACCGGCCTTTTTTGCCAGCACAGCAGAGTTTGCGAAGTCTTTAATAGTGCCCTTTACTTGTCTGCCCGACATTTGTGCCGGTTTAAACGGCGTAATAGGCGATTTAATTTTGCTTGGCGCCACACTAAACGGATGATAACCGTAACGGCCGGCATGCAGTAACTGTAAGCAAATCTTCGCGCCGTGCTGGTGCACCGCTTGGGTAACCTGCTTATGTTTACCGGTTTGCCACCAAAAGCTCAGCTGACTGCCAAAGGGCACCAGGTTGCCGCGAAAATTCGGGCTGATCCCGCCGGTAATAATTAAACCGACACCGCCTTTGGCGCGCTCGGCATAAAAAGCGGCCAGTTTAGCAAAGCCCTGCTTTTCTTCTTCCAGACCCGTATGCATCGAGCCCATAATGACGCGGTTTCTCAGCGTGGTGAAACCCAAGTCCAGTGGTTGTAATAATTTTTGGTATGCCACATTACCCTCTCTGGTCGTACCTGTTGTTTGGGGCAGACTTTAGCTGCTTTGCCAACGTATAGCAAGTTGCACAAACAGCCTTAGCCGTTGCAACACATTTACTTACAAATTCCGCTTAGCCTTTAACGCTAAATTGGTTAGCATAGCATTATGCACAAGTTGTGATATTTAAACAGGAATTAGCCATGACAGACAGACGCCCCGGCCTTATTCGCCGGCTATTTAGTGCCATCGCGCGGGTTTACCGCGGTTTTCGTTCCGTTATCCTCAACTTGCTGTTTATCAGTATAGTGGCGTTGATCGCTGTATCGATATTCAGCGGTGAAGATAAAGTGCAGGTACCGCAAACTGCCGCGCTGGTATTAGACCTTACCGGGGATCTGGTAGAAGAAAAACGCTGGACCGACCCTATCGCCACCGCCGTTAATGAAAGCTTAGGCGGCCAGGAAGAGTCTCCTGAAGTCCTGGTAAGTGATGTTGTTACGGTCATTAATAAAGCGACCAAAGATAACCGCATTCAGGCGCTGGTGCTGGATTTATCCATGCTGGGCCGTGGCTCGCTGGATAAAATGCAGCTGATTGGTACCGCCATTGAAGGCTTTAAAGCCAGTGGCAAAAAAGTACTGGCTTATGGCGGTTACTATGGCCAAAACCAGTACTATCTGGCCAGTTATGCCGATGAGATTAGTTTAAGCCCGATGGGTGCGGTGATCCTTGAAGGTTATGGCAGCTACCCGATGTATTACAAAAATGCACTGGAAAAGCTGAAGATTAACACCCATGTGTTTCGTGTCGGCACCTACAAATCTGCTGTTGAGCCGTTCCTGCGCAATGACATGTCTGATGCAGCTAAAGAAGCCAACATTGCCTGGCTGACTGAGCTGTGGGCTGATTACAAGCAGCAGGTAGCACAACGTCGTGGCTTTGCGGTAGATAACTTTGACGAAACCTATGCTGCCCTGCTGGAAAAACTGACTGCTGCAGAGGGTGATTTAAGCCAGTATGCGGTAAACGCCGGCCTGGTTGATCAAATAAAAACCCGCGAAGCCTTTCGCCGCGACCTGATTGCTATTGTCGGTGAAAATGACGACCACACCTACAACCACGTTAGGTTTGCGGATTACGCCGACTTAGTGATCCCATCACAGCAGTTTGACAACCCGCTGACCGATAAAGTGGCGATAGTAGTGGCGCGCGGTGTAATTGTTGATGGCAGTGCCAAGGCCGGTACTATCGGTGGCGACACTACCGCAGCTTTGCTGCGCCAGGCACGGCATGATGACAAAGTAAAAGCCGTGGTACTGCGCATTGACAGCCCTGGCGGCAGTGCTTATGCCTCTGAAGTGATTGGCCAGGAAATCAGCTTACTGCGCGAAGCCGGCAAACCGGTTATTGCTTCAATGGGTGCGGTTGCTGCATCAGGCGGCTACTGGATAGCGGCGCCGGCCAATGAAATTTGGGCAGCACCTACCACCATTACCGGCTCTATCGGCATCTTTGGTTTGCTGCACACTGCCGAGCAAGCTATGCCTACGCTGGGCCTGAACGTGGACGGTGTCGGCACTACCGAGCTGGCCGGTTTATCTGCCGGATTGCCACTGTTTAAAGGCCTGGAGCCAAAAGCGAAAGACTTGTTTCAATTGCTGATCGAACGCGGTTATACCGAGTTTTTAACCATGGTAGGTGAAAACCGTAATATGACCAATGCTGAAGTAGACAGTGTAGCCCAGGGCCGTGTCTGGACCGGACGTAAAGCGCAGGAATTGGGCCTGGTCGATAAACTCGGCACTATTGATGATGCGATAAAAGCTGCGGCAGATAAAGCCGGGCTGAGCAACTACGATGTAAAAGTGGTGCAGCATCAGCTGACCCCTGCCGAGCAGATGATCAAAGACTTTCTCGGCGAAGCCAAAGCACAGGGTTGGTTACCGCACAGCGGTATCAGCGCAGAACAAAAACTGCTTGGCAAATTAACCCAACAGCTGAAACAGGACTTTGTACTGCTGAACCAGTTTAACGATCCCAATGGCGTTTACTCCTACTGTGTCAGCTGCAGCGTTAACTGAGCTGTTAACACCGCGCGCTGACTGACAGCAGCAATAAAGTCTATTACAATGCCCGGCATCTACCGGGCATTTTTATTTGAACTCCAATATGAGCAGAAAACGCATTTATGTCGCCTACACCGGCGGCACTATAGGTATGCAACACTCCGACCAGGGCTATGTGCCGGTACCGGGCTTTTTAACCGATACGGTAAAACGCATGCCGGAATTCTACCGCGCTGAAATGCCGGAATTTGATATTCATGAATACCACCCGGTAATTGACTCATCTGATATGACACCGGAGCACTGGCGCCATATTGCTGAAGATATTCAGCAGCAATACCAGCACTACGACGGCTTTGTTGTGCTGCACGGCACTGACACCATGGCGTATACCGCCTCAGCACTGTCTTTTATGCTGGAAAACCTGCAGAAGCCGGTGATTATTACCGGCTCACAAATTCCATTGGCACAAATGCGCTCAGACGGTCAGGTTAACTTACTTAATGCCTTGTATCTGGCGGCGAATTACCCGATCGCCGAAGTAGCGCTGTTTTTTAATAACCAACTGTTTCGTGGCAACCGCGCTACCAAAGCCGACGCCAACGGTTTTAATGCCTTTGCCTCGCCGAACTTTCCGCCACTGCTCGAAGCCGGCATTCATATCAATTTGCTGGCCGGTAAATTAAGCCAAAGTAGCATGGCCGCGCCGTTGAACCTGGCATCTGTAGTGCCGCAGCCTATCAGTGTGGTAACACTGTATCCGGGCATTAACACCGATATGTTCCGCAATATGACAGCGGCACCGGCACGGGCGTTAATTATTAAGTCTTTTGGTGTCGGCAATGCACCGCAGCGGCCGGAGCTGCTGCAAATACTGCGCGACGCCACAGAGCGTGGCTTAATTATTGTAAATTGCACCCAGTGTTTTAAAGGCACAGTAAATATGCAGGGCTATGCCACCGGCAATGCATTGCAACAAAGCGGCGTAATAAGCGGTTACGATATGACATTAGAAGCGGCGCTGACCAAGCTGCATTACCTGCTGAGTAAGCCACTTAGCCCGGAGCAGGTACGACAGCAGATGCAGCAAAACTTACGCGGAGAGCTTACTGCTGACTAAAAATTAAAGAGGAGCAATTTACCCACGCTGTACGGCTAACTTTAGCTGTCAGCGTGGGTAAGACAGTAGCTGAATATCAAACAAATATTGCTTTAACCCGCGCCAACAATGGCAATTCCGCTTGCGTTACCGCGCCAAACTGCAGCCAGCGTTTTAACAGGCTGTGTTTATCCAGCGCACTGCCCTGATTATGTTTATCCGATAACAACAGCAACTGTACTTGTTGGCGTGCGCTATGCTCAACTGGCGGTGATGGCATATCGGCTATCAGCTCTAACGCCAGGGTAAGTTGCGCGCGGTTAAATTGCTGTTCCTGCTGATTGTTAAAACATTCTCTGTAGCCGGCCGGTAATTGCCCGGCGCTGACATCCGCAGATGCAAGCACGTCAAACATGCGGGCAAATTCGCGTTGCTGCTGGTGTTGCTGCCATGTTTGCTGCTTCTGTTGCAGTTTATCCTGCAAGCGGCGCACGGCTTGTTGCGCACCGCCACCATCGGCCTGCAGCGTCTGCAATTGCTGCTGTACCTGAGCCAGCGCATCAGGTTCGTTTGCGGCATCCAACGCTGCTGTTAATGCGGCCAGTTCTGCCTCAAGCTGTTTCAGCTGGGTTTGTTCAGCTTGTTTTTGCTGTTCAAACTGCTCAGAGCGGGCATTAAAAAAGCCGTCACACAGCGCGCGAAATTGCTGCCACAGCGCTTGATCCTGTTTGCGGGCCGCATTGCCGGCAGTTTTCCATTGCTGCTGACATTCCTTCAGCACCTTGGCGGTTTGGTTCGGCTCTGCCAGATTAAGCGCCGCGCTGGCCTGCTCAATTAATTGTTGCTTGGTGGCAGCCGCTTGCTGCTGCAGCGCAGTTAACTGTGCCCGCAGTGGCATAAGCGCCTGATTAAATTGCTCGTTCAGCGCCGCAAACTGCTGTTTATCAACGGCACCGGCTTGCTGCCAGGCTTGCTTTAGCTGTTGCAGGCCGGTATCCAGCGCTTTGGCATCCGGCTGACTTAAAGCAAACTGCTGTGCCTGATTGATGATTTGCTGACGTTGCAGCACATGTTCAGCGCGCAGCGCATCCTGAGCGGCAAAGTAGGCACGGCACGGCGCAAATGCCTGTTCACAAGCCTGGTCAAAGGCAGTATTAAGCTGTGCCTCTAACGCCGGGTCGGCTTTACCCAAACTGTTCCACTGCGCTCGGGCCTGTTTAACCTCGTCAGCGCGTTGGCGCATCTGGCTTTGTGCCAACTCAGTGCTTAATTGTTGCATTTGCTGCAGTAACTGCTGCTTACGCGGTGTGGCAATGTATTCCTGCCAGTCGGCCAGCTCAGCCATTTTATCGCGGGCAAAGTCGTAGTCTTTACTCAACTGTGCCTGCTGTGCCGCAGTCAGCTGCTGATAATCCTGCTCAATGCCTTTAAATAAACCGAATAATACTTTGTACTTACCGGCAGCATATAACCGCCGGTATTGCGCTAACTTGCTACGGCACTGGCGTTGTGTTTTTTCTGCCTGTTGATTAAAGCCTTTTTCTGCCTGCTGCCACTGCTGTGCCAGGGCATTTTTCGCCTCCAGTAAACTGGCCGGCACGGCTATCATCATCGCTTTGCTCAGCTGACGCCACTGCTGTTGCCATTGCTGTACCTGCTCTGAGGTGATGGCATAGGCTTCAGCAGTGTCCGGCAACGGCTGCGCCGCCCAGTCTGCCACTATGCGGGTTAAACCGGTTAGTTGCTCTGCCAGCTCAGGTAAGCGGGTTAGTTGCTGCTGCAATTGCGCAATACGCTTATGCAGCACTGCTTTAGCCGGTACATCAGCTGCGCCAAGCTCATCGGCCAGGCTGTTAAGCTGCGGCTCCAATTGCTGCGCCGCACTGATATCGGTAGATAATAAGGCTTGCTGCAGTGCCTGCTCTAAGCTGTCAATACGTTGCTGTAAAGCCGACTGTATTTCTGCTTTGGCAGTGGCTGCGGCCTGTTCGGCTTGTTGTCTGCTTAACTCGTCTAAACGCGGTGCTAACCACTGATTAATTTGGCCGACGATTTTGTCGTACCTGGCGCTGAACTCTGCCGCTTCAGAGCCCAAACAGTCCAAGTCTGCCGCTAAGGCCTGCCACTGCGTTTGATATTCTGCCAATTGCGCCGGTAACTGCGCCACATCGACCCGCTCGCGGGCAGCGTTTAATTTGGACAGCAACAGCGTAAGCTGTTTTCGCAGCAGCTGTGGTTTTTGTTTTTGTTCCTGCAGCTGTGCCAGTTTGTGCTGAACGCCGGCCAGTAGTTCACCGTCGAGCTGTTTGGCTAATTTTTCCAGCAGTTTTTCATCATCAATCTGCGCCAGCAATTGCTGTTTCTGCGCTAACTGTAATACCGGGTCCTGCAGCGCTTTAATATGCAATTCGGTTTTGTTTAAGCGCTGCAATAAGCTGAATTTAATGCCGGCATCGGTTTCGGTTTGTGCTAACTGCTCCAGAATACTGCTGCGGTTACACTGAGCAATAAATTGCTGTTTCAGCTTAGGCTCTACCTGATTTTGCACCAGTTGGGTAATCAGTGTTTGCTCAGCCAGCTGCTGCAGACGCTCGGCGCTGTCTTGCTTACTCGCCTGCCACCATAGTGAAAAGTCGTTCAATTTCAGCAGTGCCGCTTTGCGCACAGCTTCGGCGCCATCATTAAATGCCAGCTCATGCAGTACGGATTTTTGTGCCTGATCATTGCTGTTCAGTTCGGCTATAGCCAGTTGACGCACAGCGGCATCCGGATGTTGCCATTTCGGTTTGAAAAAACGTTTAAAGATCATCGTGCGAGAACCTTGCAATGGACGGCTGAGTTTCGAATTGTTTTTTTAGTTCGGCTTTGGATTTTTGTATCATTTGGCCATCGGCACCAATGGTAAAGAGTTCATCTGACTTTAATACCTGCGCCTGATAGGCCATCACCAACTGCAAACTGTGCGCCCGTTGTGCTTCTGTCATGGCATTACCATCCGCCCAACGGCCGGTGGCCACAGCTTCTGCCAGTTTTTCATAAGTGTCAGGTGTCATCGCCTGCACCAAGGCATTAAACGCCATTTATTTGCGCCCTTTTTTCAACAACATAATGCGGATGCGGGTAATAATATACCAGCAAAAACCCACTGCACTCAGCCCCATAAAGGCTATTTGCTGCAAGCTACCCTGAGCTGGTGAAAACCAGTATATGGAGCCAAAGCCGCCTAAAAACAACAGCATAGACAACATGCCATGGTTCATCAGGCTTTGTGATTTGCTCAGACGCTTATCGCGGGCCAGCGACTCCAGTTTTTCTGCCGACAGATTGCTTAAGTCTTGGTTACAGCCGCTGCATTGCGCACTTTTGTCAGAAATTCTTTGTCCGCAAAACGGACAGGAAATAATAGCCATGGTACTCCAATCTAAATTGCGGCGGCTTGCGCCCGCCTACTGCATTGCCTGGTATATTTTACTCATGATGCTGCCATACATACCAGTTTCAAACCGGTCGCCGGCAAAATAATAACTGTCTTCACCTTCTGCCAAAATCGGACTGTGCTTTTTATTGGTCAGCAATACCACGATTAAACCGTAATACGGATCAATCAGCGTAGCGGTTCCGGTCCAGCCGGTATGGCCAAAAGCATAAGCACTGGCATAAGGGCCAAAGTGCCAGTTTAGCTCGCCCTGCACCGCCGTGCGCCAGCCCAGGCCCACGGTATGGTCGCTTACCGACGGCCGGACAAACTGCTGAATAATGCCCTGGCTGAATACGGGGGTTAAGTCATAACCGCCGTGCAGTGCCAGCATAGCAAGGCTGGCGGTTTCAAAGGCGGTAGAAAATAAACCGGCATGGCCGGCTACGCCATCAAAGGCATAGCGGGCTTTTTCGTCGTGCACCGTGCCGCGTACTACCCCGCCCTGATCGGCCGGAAACTGCACACGGCCACCGCGGCTGTTACCGTTTAACTCGGTAGCGGCAATTTGTGTTACCGCGATGCCTTTGCGCAGCGGATTAAACAGGGTGTGGTTAAGTCCCATTGGCCGGTACAGTTGCTGTTCCAGATAGTCATCTTGCGCCATACCGCTGATGCGCTCAATTAACAACCCCAGCAACATATAGTCGATATCACTGTATACTGCCTTACCGCCGCGCTCGCGCACAAAGGGCACCTGGGTAGCAATCAATTGCATACTGCGGGCACGGTCGGTAGAGTAAAACGCCGCGCCAAGGTGGTTATCCGGTTTATGAAAATGCACTTCCGGCTCGTAACCGGCATTGTGCTGCAATAAATCCCTTACCAGCCGCTGCTCGCGGCCATCGCCCTGATACTCCGGCAAATAATGTTGCAGCGGCAGATTAATATCCAATTGCCCGCGCTGTACCAACTGCATAATGGCGTAGTTAGTCGCATACATTTTGCTGTTAGACGCCAGATCAAACAAGGTATCTGTCTGCATCAGCTCGGGTTGTGCCAACGCTTTACCGGTGGTGTCATAACGGCTGGCAAAGCCGTAGGCGCTGTGTTTAACAATTTTACCGTCTTTGGCAATCAACAATACTGCACCCGGGAAACCCTGCGCCACTTCCCGGCTGATTAACTCATCTAACTGCGCCAAAATGCCGGCAGACATCCCGGCATCCTCTACCGTACCTTGTATCAGCTGCGGATAAGGCACCACAATACGCAGCTGTGCGCCAAGCGGCTGAATATCCAGTAATTCCAGTTGATTAATGCCGTCACGCGTTACCTTGCTGATATCCAGCGTCAGGTAGCGGCCAAGCGCTGCCGGCGCAGATATCGGCAGCACAGTGCCATTAATACTTAAGGTAAAAGATTGCGTGCTGCCCAAATCAACCAACAACTGTCCCTGCTGACGATAACCGCTGAAACTGCGCCGGTTATTCACCAGAGCCCGCTTACTGTTAGTCTCCGGCCAACGCACATCCAGTTGCCCCACCGCTGCGCCGTTTTGCAGCGCCAGCTGTTGTGCCTCCCCCTGGCGTGCCACAGGCACGGGGGAAACTGCCAACCAATGTTGTAGCGCGGCACAGCTGCTTAGCGTCAATAATACCGACGCTACCAGCAAGGCTTTAACAGGTGTTGGCATCTACAGCTCTCAGCGCAGTTTATCAACCACGGCCAGCACCGCCGGCAGCATATCCTGGCCCAGCTTCATTGAACGGATATCTGACCAGCCATAGGCATCATCCGCCAGGTTGGCATTATCTTTAAACGGCATTTCTACGGTGTACGCCAGGCAGTTAAACTGCTCGCCTACCCAAGCGGTAGCAACTGTCATATTGGCTTTGCCCGGTTCGTCTAAATCGTAACCAAATTCGGTTTGGAACTCCGGAGTTACCGCCAACAGGGTTTGCTTAAACAGGTTTTCCAGCGTTTTAATGCGCTCATTGTATGACGGCACGCCTTCGCTGCCGGCAACAAAGTTATACGGCAGGTTTTCATCGCCATGCATATCAAGGAACAGATCAACGCCGGTTTCCAGCATTTTTTGCCGTACTAAATACACTTCCGGGCTTTTCTCCAGCGACGGATTAAGCCATTCGCGGTTTAAGTTCATGCCGGCAGCGTTGGTGCGTAAATGACCGCGTACCGAGCCGTCCGGATTCATATTCGGCACTATGTAAAATACCGCTTTGTCCAACAGTGCCCGCGCCACACCGTCATCTTCATCCAACAGACGGTCCAGTAAGCCTTCTACTAACCATTCCGCCATGGTTTCGCCCGGGTGCTGGCGTGCAGTGATCCAGATTTTCTTTTTACCTTCTTCCGGCTCGCCAACAATTAACAGGCTCATATCGCGGCCATCTAAAGTTTCGCCCAGTTCAACCAGCTGACAGTTGTAGTCAGACTGTGCCTGGTGCAGTAAATCCATATGGCGCTCGTAGCTGTAAGGCGCAAAGTAAGCGAAATACACTGAGTTGGCTTCAGGGAAATGCTTGATGGTCAGGTTTTTGCCATCAAATTCCGTATCAACACGGAACCAGGTTTGCCGGTCATAAGAGGCAACAGCCTGATAATCTTTCCAGCCGTCAGGGTAAGCAGAACCACCGGCATTGGTGATGGTTAGCGTATGCAACTGGGCATGTTCAGTGCTTAAGCGAAAGTGGAACCACTGGTAAAAGTCAGATTGATTGTCTTTGCGGATGGCCAGTTGAATGTTGTCCGGAGAGTCGGCCTGTAATACTTCAATATTGCCGCTGTCAAAATTGCTGCTGATTTTCATAATCGGATCCATTAATTGAAACTGTGAAAAGACTAACATAAGCCGGCAGCTACGCAACCGCCGCCGGCGCTGAAATTGTTAAAACGGATTCTAACAGGTTAGCGCCAAAGAAAAAGCCGCTTAAAAGCGGCTTTTCGGTAAAGTAACGTTTTAACGCGCTACCGGCAGTGTCGGATACTTAATGCCGGCCATGTCGTTCATAACGCGGATAACCTGGGTGCTGTAACCAAACTCGTTGTCATACCACACGTACAACACACAACGATCGCCATCGACGATAGTAGCTTGCGAGTCGACTACACCGGCGTAGCGTGAACCGACCAGATCTGACGATACGATTTCGGTGGAGGCAGTAAAGTCGATTTGATCCTGCAATTCTGAAAACAGCGAGGTGCGCTGCAGGAAATCGTTCATCTCGTCACGGCTGGTTTCGCGGTTTAAATTCAGTGACAAAATCGCCATCGACACATTCGGCGTCGGTACACGAATAGCATTACCGGTTAACTTACCTTTTAATTGCGGTAAGGCTTTGGCCACGGCACTGGCAGCACCGGTAGAGGTTAATACCATATTCAACGGCGCTGCACGGCCACGACGTTCGGCACTGTGGAAGTTATCAATCAGGTTTTGATCGTTGGTGTACGAGTGCACGGTTTCAACGTGGCCGTTGCGGATACCAAACTCATCTTCCAACGCCTTTAATACCGGGGTAATCGCATTGGTGGTGCAGCTGGCGGCTGAAACAATTTTATGCTCCGCTAAAATCATATGCTGGTTTACACCATACACGATATTCGGCACATCGCCTTTGGCCGGCGCAGTTAACAGCACCTTAGCTGAACCTTTGCTCTTAAAGTGGATGCTCAGCTCTTTGTCGTCTTTCCAGATACCGGTGTTATCTACCACCAGCGCATCGCTGATGCCGTATTGGGTGTAATCGACCAGTTCCGGAGAGTTGGCATAGATGACTTTGATAAAGGTACCGTTGGCTTTAATGCCCTGGTTTTCTTCATCTACGGTAATGCTGCCGTTAAAAGGGCCGTGAATAGAATCACGACGCAGTAAGCTGGCGCGTTTTTCCAGGTCACCTTTTTTGCCGCCACGCACCACGATGGCACGTAACCGCAGTTTGCTGCTCGGGCCGGAGCGTTCCAGCATTAAGCGGGCTAACAAACGGCCGATGCGGCCAAAACCGTATAACACTACGTCTACCGGTTTTACCTGATCTTCATGATCCAGCAGTTCCGCCAGCTCACGCGCTAAATACTGCTCCAGCTCAGTACCGTTAGCAGCATTTTTATAAATATAGCCGTATGCCAGCTTGCCGATATCGACGCGGCCCGGCGCTAAATTCATTTTGCTGATGGCTTCCAGTACCGGAAAACTCTCGCGCAGGCGCAGCTTTTGGCCTTCAAAGCGTTCAACACTCTTGTGGGCTTTGATAATGTCGATAGTGGTAGCATTTACCAGCGGACGACCATACACCACCACTTCAATCCCTTTGTTACGGTATAAGCGGCCGATAATGGGCTGCATGTTTTCGGCGTATTCCTGGCGTTCCTGCCAGCTTTTCTGGTACTGCTCTGCGTGCGATAGGGTCATGTGTAGAGGCCTTTTACTTCAGTAAAATGAATTAATCGGTGATGCTAAAGCACGGTCTGCGCCGCTGTTGCTCCAACGGCGCGTATTGTAATAGAAGTTGAAAGCCTACGACAACAGTTACAACAATTTTATTCTGCCTTGCCGTTAAAGCTTAACGATACTGAGTTAACGCAATAACGCTGGCCGGTGGGTGCCGGGCCATCATCAAACACATGACCCAAATGGGCGTCACAGTTGGCACAGAGGATTTCGGTGCGGATCATGCCGTGGCTGCTGTCTTTCTGGTATTTTACCCTGGCCTCTACTGCCTGATAAAAACTAGGCCAGCCGCAACCGGCATCAAATTTGGTTGTCGAGCTAAACAGCTCTGCACCGCAACAGACACAGTGATAAGTGCCGGTTTGTTCGTTATGCAGCAACTCGCCGCTAAACGGATGCTCGGTGCCCTTAAGCCGGGTGACACGGTATTGTTCGTCGGTTAAGCGTTCACGCCATTGTTGTTCGGTAAGTTGTTCCGTAAGTTGTCCGGTTGATTTCATTAGGATGCCCCCTGATGTTGATGTTTCATTTCCAGCCGCCATTCACGGGTAAGCTGCATACGCCGGCGCGGATAGCACTCTTTAGCTACGACAAGTTGGCCAATCCGGTCCAGCCGGAAATGGCGAAACTGATTGCGCAGTTCACACCAGGCAACCAGCATACGGCTGCGATCGAAAAACGCCAGCATAATCGGCCATACCATACGCTCACTGGCGGTGCCGTCTTCGCGGATATAGCTGATTTGCAACCGGCGCTCACGGCGGATGGCCTCCCGCACCTGGCGCAAAAACGCCGCCCCTTTATCATCGCGGGCCGGAAAAGCCAGCAGCCCGATATCATGGATGCGGTCACGTAAATCGGTTGGTGCCGATGCGGCCACTTTTGCCAATACATTGCGGGCCGCGGCAACCAATTCATCGTCGCCCTGCCCCTCAACCCAACGCAAGCCCAGTGCCAACGCCTCCAGCTCGGCTTCATCAAACATCAAAGGCGGCAGAAAAAAGCCGCTTCTGAGGATATAACCAATGCCGGCTTCACCGTCGATGCCGGCCCCGAGGGTGATCAGCGTTTGAATATCGCGATATACCGTGCGTACCGACACCTGTAATTGCTCTGCCAGCACCGCTGCCGTTACCGGGTGCCGGTAATGGCGTAACTTGTCCATTAAACGAAATAACCGCGCGGTTTTATCCATTGTATTTACTGTTAAGCGTTGGCAGGTACTGCAGTTTACCCCATGCTACTGACAAAGTGTGTCAGTAGTTTTTTCTCCAGCCATGCTGCAACAGCCTGATGTAACACTACGATTATTATTTCTTCACACAAACGTCATCTAAGTTTGGTTAGCTGGCGCCGGATATTTACGGAGTATAATAATGCCAACCCTTACCCGACGTGATTTTATTAAAGCTTCCGCTGCCGGCTTTGGCAGCGTGGTGATATCAACCAGCCTGTTGGGCTGTAGCAGTGACACCCGCGCGCCACAGCCGCTGCCGTACCGCGTACAGTTTTTACATGGCGTCGCCAGTGGCGATCCCGGCACTGATGCGTTAATTCTCTGGACCAGAATCAGCGCCGATGCTGCGCAAGTGCCGGTAACGTGGCAGGTAGCGACAGACGCCGGTTTTGCTAACCTGGTGCGCAGTGGCGACACGCAAACCTCGGCAGACAGCGATTACACCATAAAAATAGACGTGCGTGATCTAAGCGCCGGCACAGAGTATTTTTACCGCTTTCTCGCCGGTACGGTTATCTCACCGGTTGGCCGCGGCAAAACCCTGCCGCAAGGCGATGTCAGCTCAGTAAAGCTGGCGGTATTTTCCTGCTCAAATTATCCGGCCGGTTACTTTCATGTTTATGCTAAAGCGGCAGAAATAACCGATTTAGATGCCGCTATTCACCTTGGCGATTACATCTATGAATATGGCGCTGACGGCTATGCCTCTGAAGACGCATTGGCGCTAAATCGCGTGGTGCAGCCAGACAAAGAAATACTCAGCCTGGCCGACTATCGCCAGCGCTATGCCCAATACCGCACCGATACCCAGTTGCAGCAAATTCATGCTGCCGCACCCTTTATTGCCGTATGGGACGACCATGAAATTACCAATGACACCTGGCGCGATGGAGCTGAAAACCATCAAAGCGATGAAGGCGACTTTACCGCGCGAAAATTAGCGGCGTTACGGGCCTATTTTGAATGGATGCCCATTCGCCCTGTCAGCAGCAGCGACGAGGAAATTATCTATCGCCAGTTCCGCTTTGGCTCTCTGGTTGACTTGCTAATGCTGGATACCCGCGTTATCGGCCGTGACGAGCAACTGGCTTATGCTAATTATATTGACCCGGTAAGCGGCCAGTTAGATGCCGCCCGCTTTAGCAGTGATCTTAATCAGCCCAACCGCACCCTGCTCGGTGCTGAGCAATTACAATGGCTACTGGATAAACTGCAACAGTCGGACAGCAAATGGCAAGTGCTGGGGCAGCAGGTCTTAATGGGCCGTATGCAGCTGCCGGCAGCCATAGCATTACAACAACTGAGCATTAACGACTTTGCAGAGTTGGCCGCGCTGGCGCAACTGGCGGCACGGGCCCAAGCCGGCGACACTACACTGACAGCCAATGAACTGGCCTACTTACAAGCGAACCAGCAACGGCTGACACCGGAGGTTGTCGCTTTGCTGCAACTGCCGGCCATTCCTTACAACCTGGATGCCTGGGATGGTTACACGGCCGAGCGCGAACAAATCCTTGCCCACGCGCTGACGCAGGGTAAAAAACTGGTAGTACTGGCAGGTGATACCCACAACAGCTGGGCCAGCAATCTGAACCTTAGCGACGATACGGCAGTTGGCGTTGAGCTGGCCACTTCGTCGGTAACTTCGCCAGGGCTTGAGCAATATATTAATCTGCCTGACAGAGAGGCCGCCGCGGCAACTGAAGCCGGCTTAGTGCAATTAGTACCGGCGCTGCAATACGCCAATTTGTACGACAGAGGTTTTATGTTGCTAACCTTCAGCCAAACAGAGCTGCACTGCGACTGGTTCTACGTTGATGGCATAAAACACAGCACGGCAGCGCTGTTACCGCAGCGGCAACAGCGGGCTACAGTAGTCTTCAACGACACAGCGCCAAGGTTAACCTTAAGTAATTGATGACGTAAAACAAACAAGCCGGTATTTAACACCGGCTTGTTTAATGCTGTTGAGCCTAGGCTTAGTCAGCAAACAATTTGCCGATAGTGCGATAATAATTGCTGGCTTTACTGGCGTTATCATTTTGCAGCGTAGCCATTATTTGCCGGATCTGAGCGTCAGTATCGGCCAATACAAAGCTGTAACCGCCAGTAGCAGAGGTACGGATACTCATACTCAGCTGAATGGTACCATCATTGCTGCGGATAAAATTCAGACTGTCACGTACCGCAAAGCGTTCTAAGCTGTAGTAAAAAAACTGCAGTGCAAATTCTAATTGCTGAAAAGAGGTAGGAAAATCTTTACGCACTGAAAGGTAATCACTAAAAGCACGGGATATCACATCACGATCAGCAAAATTATTGCCGGCTGGCGCCGCTCCACCGCTAAAATGTAGCCGACAATGGCCCGCGGCTTTTTGTTCTATCATGCGCCAACAGAGTTTGTTCTGTTCAGTATTAAAACTGATGCCGGTTTTTGCCAACAGTGGCAATGATATTAAACTAAAGCACAGCAGCAGGATCCATCGCATTGTTATCATTTTGCATCTCCATGACAGCAGTATTACTACCTTAACAACTTAAATACTCAGTGAGTAGTTCTTTTATAGCTGCTAATTTAGTTGTATGCAATTGATGCTGAAATAAATAACAAAACAAACGGTTACGATCTTATGTATCAAACAGGCTGATTATCAGCTAAGCATACCCCGCTGCCTTGTCCTGTTACTTTATTTGACGCCGTGGCGGCCGGGTTCAAAGCTGTCGTAGCGCGGTAAGTCGGCGTCTAAGTCTTCCCAGTTAGCTTTAGAGCTGTAAAAGTTATGCGACAACGGCCGCTCACTGATATCTGAATTTAAAATACCCAGTCGGATCCTAATGCGCGTAGGGTCTTCTGCATTACTGCTGTATACCGGCGAGCCGCAGTTACGGCAAAAATGCCGCAGGCGGCCGGGTTTAAAAGCAAACTGGCTTAACTGTTCAGCGCCTTTTACAACTTCAAAATCGGCGCTTTGTACAAAGCCATTGGTAGCAAAAGCCGTACCGCTGGATTTACGGCATAACGAGCAGTGACAATGAATAATACTGCTGATTGGCCCGCTAATTTCAACTGCGACTTCACCACATAAGCAGGCACCCTGATACATATTTACTCCCGGATAAAGTACTGAATGAATTTGTTAAAGTAAGCTGAAATTCAACGCGCCGTTGACGCTGTCTCTGAGCGCATCCATCGCCGCATTTATTGCTTGCTCTACCGCCACACGGCTAAGCCCCGTAACAGTAAGCAATACAGTGCGCGTGGCATTGCGCTGGATCTGATGATGAAGCCTGGCTTGCTGTGGCGTAATATCTCCGGCCAGTTGCATACGCTCTATCAGTACCAGGTTTTCGGCCAGCTTTTTTGCCTCAACAGCAGCATAGTCTTTAATATCCGGCCATTTGTCTGCCAGCTCACTGTTGAAGGCCTGCAGCATTCCGGCAGTTAACTCTGCCACATTTAAGCTCATGGTATTTCCCTTTATCTAACCGGTTATTGGCCGCGCTTTTTCGCCAGTTCAAGTTTTAAAATGGCTGTAATACTGCTGTCGAAACTGCTACGCAGGCTGGCCACCTGAGCGGGCGAAAAACAACCCAGTTGATGTAATTGCTCTAACATACTTAAGCTATCTTGCAACAGCGCGACCTGCTCAACGGTTATATCATTAGCCGCAATAGCTTTGGTTCGCACCGCTATAGCGCTCAGATCGACATTGGCCTGCTGATAAAAACCAAGATGGTTGCTGTAAACACACTCCGGCAACCCGGCCTGGCTTTGCACCGTGATAAAAAACAGCGTTACATCTTTTTGCAGCGCGCTTACCGCATTGTCGGTTTTCTCATCATAGCTGCTAATCAGTTTTACCGTGCAACCGGATAACAATAAAAACAGCGCCAGCATCGTGCATAGCGTGGCGGCGTATAGCGTGTTTTGCTTAAGTAAGGTCACGTTAGTCTCCGCGTTTCAGGTGGTAATGTAAAAGCACAGGGCCAATATTTAAAACTGCCGGACAACTTCGTTACGCAGCTGTTCTACTATTTCTTTCTGCTTGCCCGCTACTGCAACATACAAAAAGCTGCCGCTATCGAGCGCCACACATTTAACCGCGACACGGTTTTGCAGATAGTTACCGTATACATAATTGCCATTTTGCACCACAGAACCAAACTGCATAGTTTCAAGTACTGCCTTACCTTTAGCAGCACACTGCTCTACAGGCAATTTAAGCACTTTATGGCCGGACCATAACTGCGGCGTATAAGGTTGGCCGGTGTATACCGTTTTCTTAATAACCTTCGCCGGCGCAGGGCTTTGTACAGCAGTTTGCAAAACCGGCTCAGGCACCACAGGTTTAGTGGCGCAGGCCGATAACAGCACTAATGAGGCAAGTAGCGAAGCTTTAGATATTGAATCTTGCACGTTATTCATTCCTTTGGGTTTATTAACTCAGCGGCAATCAGCGCTTGTTGTCGATACTTCTTTTAGTACTCATAACCATATTAAGCCTGAATATGGCTTATTTTTCAGTGCATCTAACCGTGTTTGCAAATTACCACAATGGGCTTCCAGCTTATGCCCGTCCGGGTCGAGAAAGTAAACCGACAGGCCTTCACTGCTGTTCTGTTTCCACTCAGTTACACCTGACTCACGCAATTTTGCTGCAAAGGCGATGAAATCTGACCCGGCAATAGTTAACGCGATATGTGAATAATCCAGGCTTGGTGCAGGCTTATCGCAGGATAAACAAAACCAGACATCACCAAGGCTGAGATAGGCACCAGCATCCCAACGCACATGCGCTTTCATACCAAGCAACTCAGTGTAAAACGCCAATGAGCGTTCTAAGTCACTAACAGCAATGGTGATATGGTTTAGTCCCTGCAGCATAATAATTTTTTAACTGGTATAAACATCAGGCCGGTAAATCTCCATAAACGTCTCGGGTTTATTTAGCGCGGTAAAACCGTATTTGGCGTATAAACCGTGGGCATTCGATGTCGCCAGGGTAAAGCGGCGCACAGCCGCTACACCGGGGTGCTGCAGTACCGCCGCCATTAGCTTTGCGGCGATACCCTGAGCGCGATACTCCGGCCAGACAATAACATCCACCAGGTTCGCAAAGGTAGCCTGATCGGTAATAATGCGGCAAAAACCGACTTGCCGGTTTTCTATATAAGCCCCCAGACACACTGAATGATCAATGCTGCGCCGCACAATATCGAGCGGAATACCTTTTGCCCAGGTGCTTTCTGTACTGAGAAAATGATGAATTTTGCTAATATCCAGCCGTGATTTATCATCGCTGATAGTTATTTGCTGCATCTGCTATCCCTGTCACTACAACCGCTCTGCTTACGGCCTTATTAATCTGAGTATTTCAACAACATCGGAATCAACGACTATTAAAGTCTGATTATCTTTTAGCTCCAGCGACACCGCTATATAGTCACCCTGCTCTGCTGCGTACATTTTGCCATGCCAGATTGGTGCTGCTGCGCTGAGCTCTTTGATAACGGTCAGGCCTACTGCCCCTGGTGCATTATCATGTCGCTGCACAGTAACAACGCCGGTTTGCATATTTACATTTAACCATGCCGGTTTATCGGCATGTTTCCAGATGCCGGAAATATCAGCTGCAAAGGTGTTAAAAACAAAAACCAGCGCGAAAAGCCTTAGAATATGCGCCAATGGTTAAACCCCTGCCGCTTTTTGCAAACGGGATTTCTCCAGCTTGAGCATCAATATTTTATAAGTGCCCCACAGCATAATGGCGGCGCCAATAACAATGATAGAGTTAACGACTGCCTGATCCTGCAAAAACGGTAGTATTGGTGTATCAGTGACAACAAACTTACTGTACAGCCCTACACCAAACAAAATACTGCCGGGGGTTTCGATAAGGCTGATTTTTATGATCTGCTTATCTATGTCTTTTATGCGCTGTTGTTTTTGTTGTTGCATACCGCTTTGCCTGTTTTAGTTATTGCGAGAAGGCTTTGATGCTAATGGATTTTATTTGCAAAGTGAACAATGGCCGACGCATTAATATCAGGCCGGAATAAACTCAGATTTCAGCAAGCTTCACGGTTTATTTAAACCAAACATTGACCGGCACTGGTTGGCAAAATCATTGAATTTTTCTTTCATAGTACGCTTCAGGTTTATCTCAAGCGAACCGAGGATGGAGTAGCCCTCGATAACAATCTGTGGCGCCTGCCGATCGCCCAAAGCTGTCGCCTGGTTATCGCAGCTACTGACGATATTCGTCATATTCGACACCACGTTAACCTGCGGCGGCACCAGAATATTCAGGCTGCCAAGCCAATTATACACTTTAATAACAATGTGTTGATGTTGAAAAACAGCTTCAGAGAAGTCCAGTTCTACTGAGCCAACAATATTGGTGATGTGTATTTCGCCGGGTACCAGCCATTGGCCGCGCTGTTGATTTGAAGACAGCACACACAACATTTTTTCATTACGGTTATCATTGCCGGCCTGATAGCGTGGTGAAAAGTTGCGCTGGCGCTGCTGTTGGTATTGGTTGTCCGGCAGCAAGGTTAAATCGGCGACAACGTCAATCAGCTCTTGATGGCTTTTTGCATCAGTTGCTATATCCAGCCGCCGCTCAAAGGCTTCTGCCGAAATAATGCCATGGCTGTAATTCATAATCAGCTGATCGATAGCTTCCTCGCGTACCTGAGCAAACGGCCGATCTTCAATTTTTACTCCGCTGGCATCAATGGCCATAACAAGCTCCCTGCGCTAATTGCATTTATTGCTGAAACGTTAGCATAGAATAAGTAACGCTACTGCGGTTTTTGGTATCAAAATGTGAATGGCCGGCAAAAAAAAGTACCGCTTTGACAACATGCCCGGTTACTGCCGGCGTTTAGATAAACACCAAACATAAAAAAACCACCCGCAGGTGGTTTTTCTACATGAGCCAACAACTTTATTTCAGTGTCACTTTAAGCTTGCTGATTACGTTCAGCGCCTTTTGCGTCGCCAGCTCAACGCTGTCACTTAACGCTAATGCTACGCCCATACGGCGCTCGCCCTGTACTTCCGGCTTGGCGAAAATACGCAGTTCGGTATCCGGCTCAGCTAAAGCCTCTGCTAAACCATGATACTGAATGTCGGCACTGTTACCTGGCACCAATAACACAGCCGAAGCTGCCGGGCCGTATTGTTTAATCTGTGGAATGGGCAAGCCCAAAATAGCGCGGGCATGCAGCGCAAACTCACTCAGCTGCTGCGATATCAGCGTGACCATGCCGGTATCGTGTGGCCGTGGTGATACTTCAGAGAAATACACCGCATCGCCTTTAATAAACAGCTCAACACCAAATAAGCCACGCCCGCCTAACGCCTGCACTACCGCTTTGGCATAATCTTTCGCAGTGGCTAAGGCTTGGTCGCTCATCGCCTGCGGCTGCCAGCTTTCGCGATAATCACCTTTTTCCTGGCGATGGCCGATGGGCGCGCAATACTGAATACCGGACATCGAATTTACCGTTAACAGCGTAATTTCGTAATCAAAGTCGATGAAGCCTTCGACAATAACCCTGCCCTTGCCGGCACGGCCGCCCTCCTGGGCATACAGCCAGGCCGCGTCCAGATCTGCTTCGGAGCGCAGTACGCTTTGGCCTTTGCCGCTGGATGACATTATCGGCTTAACCACACAAGGATAACCGATAGCATTTACGGCAGCGATAAAGCTGCCTTTGTCACCGGCGAACTGAAACGGCGAGGTAGCAAGTTTCAGCTCCTCTGCCGCTAAGCGGCGAATGCCTTCACGGTTCATCGTCAGGTTTACCGCTTTGGCGCTGGGTACCACGTTAAAACCGCAGTCTTCCAGCTCAATTAATACTGAAGTAGCAATGGCTTCCAGCTCTGGCACGATTAACGCCGGTTTTTCACTTATCACCAGTTGGCGCAGCGCAGCGTTATCCAGCATCGACATCACTACGGCTTTGTCAGCCACCTGCATTGCCGGTGCATTGGGGTAACGGTCTACGGCTATTACTTCGCAGCCGTAGCGTTTAAGTTCGATACACAGCTCTTTACCCAGTTCACCGGCGCCTAATAACAACACCTTAGTGCTGCTTGCTGTGCCCGGGGTACCGATATGTTGGATGTTATGTTGGCTCATTTTATTTTCACCATTGGCCGCTGCGGATGGCTCCAGTCAACATGGAACATCTTGCCTTTAGCTTTGTCGGTACGCTCAAAGGTATGCGCACCGAAATAATCGCGCTGGCCCTGTAACAGGTTTGCCGGCAGTACTGCGGTGCGGTACGAGTCGTAGTAACTCAGGGCTGAACTCAGTGCTGCCACCGGAATGCCGGCCAGGGTGGCGTTGGCCACGGCTTTACGCCAGTTTTGCTGATAAACAGAAATTTGTTTGGCGAAGAATGGATCCAGCAACAGGTTTTCCAGCTCGTCGTTGCGCTCGTATGCTTCGGTAATAGATTGCAAAAACACCGCGCGGATAATACAGCCGGCGCGCCAAATTTTGGCAATTTCAGCAAAGTTAAGCTGCCAGCCGTGCTCGTCGGCAGCGGTTTTCATTAAATGGAAACCCTGGGCATAAACACAAATTTTGGCGCAGTACAGCGCGTCGTGCAGTGCCTGAATAATCTCAGTTTTTTGCTCGGACGAAATCAGATTTTGCGCCGGCCCCGCCAGCACCGTCGCGGCTTTTACCCGCTCATGTTTCAGTGCTGATAACGAACGGGCATATACCGCTTCGGCGATAGTCGGTGACGGGCTGCCCAGTTGCAAACTGCTTACTGCGGTCCAAAGCCCTGTGCCCTTTTGGCCGGCTTTATCCATGATCACATCTACCAGCGGCAAACCGGTTTCGGAGTCTTTGGTGGCCAATACATCGGCACTGATACCGATTAAATAACTGTGCAGTTTGCCTTCGTTCCAGCCTTTAAAAACCTCAGCAATTTCAGCTGCCGGCATGCCCAGAATGTCACGCATCACCTGATAAGCTTCACAAATCAGCTGCATATCAGCGTATTCAATGCCGTTGTGCACCATTTTTACATAGTGGCCGGAGCCGCTGGGGCCAATATAGGTAGCGCAGGGTTCGCCTTCGGTAACCGGGTTGCCGGGCTCAAAGCGCTCTATCGGCTTACCGGTGGCCGGATCAACTTTAGCAGCAATGGCCTGCCACAGCGGTTTAATGCGGGTCCAGGCGTACGGGTCGCCACTTGGCATTAACGATGGGCCAAACCGGGCGCCTACTTCACCACCGGATACGGCGGTAGAGAAGAAAATAAATTTACCTTCAAAATCTTTTTCCCGGGCGACAGTGTCTGTCCACAGGCTGTTGCCGGTATCGACAATAATGTCGTCGGCCTGAATGCCGGCATCAATCAGTTTATGGCAGACATCATCGACCGGCTTGCCGGCCGGCACCGATAGCACGATTAAATGCGGTGCTGATAAACGTGACAGTAATTCGGTGTAAGAGCTGCAGGCGATAACGCGGGCCGGTTTGTCGCCACGCTCGGCTTTATCCTGTGCCAGCACGGCTTCCAGTTTCTGATGGTCCAGGTCAAAGGCGGCAACGCGGTAACCATTGTCTGCCAGGTTCAGGATCAGGTTTTTACCCATTACACCGGCGCCGACAAAACCGATATCACAAAGTGCAGCTGTGTCTGTCATCTGACATTCCTTCATTATTTTTCATTTTACGCGCCGCCAAACTACCGGGCGGTAACGTCTGAACGGCGCGCATTATACTGAAAAGAGCCGGATAAACCTACTGCCACACCGAGATACTGTGCGCATTCTGCTGATACTGTTGCAATTTAACTGTACGGCTTTGCGCCAGGCCTTTATCCACACTGGTATCGAACAACAACTGCCATGGCCGCTGCGGCAACGTTAGCGCTACGGTTTTGTCTGAGGCGTTAAACACAAACAGCAAGCTGGCTTTGGCGGCCTTATTACTGATTTGGAACATACAGCCGGAGCGCTCTGGGTCATGCCAGTCGTGTTGCTGTTTTTCCGTGCCGTCAGGCAAATACCACTGGATCTGATGTTTGTCGCCATGCAGCTGATAACTGTCATCGAGCAGCGACAACTGCTGCAGGCAGCTGAATTTTCGCCGGAACAGCAGCATCTGGCGCACAAAGTTAAGAAAATCTTCTTCGTCGCTGTCCAGGTGCCAGTCCAGCCAACTGATGTCATTATCCTGACAATAGGCGTTGTTATTGCCGCGCTGGCTGTGGCTTAGCTCGTCGCCACCTAACCAATGGATCATGCCCTGACTTAACAGCAGGCTGGCGACCAAATTGCGCTTATGTAAATAACGATTGGCCAGGATGGCTGCATCTTTAGTCGCGCCTTCAATACCGTGGTTACAGCTTAAATTGTGGCTGTGGCCGTCACGGTTTTCCTCGCCGTTCAGCCAATTGTGCTTATCTTTGTAGCTTACCAGATCATGCAGGGTAAAACCGTCGTGATAGGTTAAATAATTGACGCTGCAACAGGCCGGCTTGTGATGCTTCTGAAAAATATCGCGCGAGCCGAGTAGCCGGGTGGTAAATTCCGGCAATACGCCTTTATCACCGCGCCAGAAGGCGCGAAAAGTATCGCGGCATTTGTCATTTAATTCTGACCACTGCGCCGGGAACTGGCCCAGTTGATAACCCATCGGGCCGACATCCCAGGGTTCGGCAATCAGCTTAACCTGCGACAGCACCGGGTCTTGGGCAATAATTTGAAAAAACGCAGCATAAGGGTTAAAACGTTTATGCTCACGCGCCAGAGTAGTGGCTAAATCAAAGCGAAAGCCGTCTACCTGCATCTCGGTAACCCAATAACGCAGCGCATCCATCACCAGTTTTTGCCCTGCCGGATGTGCCACGTTTAAGGTATTGCCGCAGCCGGTGTAATTACAGTGTTGGCTGAAATCGGTAATATCGGCATGGCTTTCAAACAAGTAGTAATGTTTATTGGCCAGGCCGCGTAAGCTTAGCAAAGGCCCGTCTTCACCGGCCTCTGCAGTGTGGTTAAACACCACGTCTAAAATGATTTCAATACCGGCCTGATGATAGCTGCGCACCACGGTTTTAAACTCAGTTAGCGCATCACGGTACTGGTAGCGCGGCTCCGGCGCAAAAAAACTTACCGGGTTGTAACCCCAGTAATTGCTCAGCTGCAGTTTATTCAATCTGGGCTCGCTCATAAAAGCAGCCACCGGTAACAACTGCAAACTGGTAATACCTAACTGTTGCAGGTGTTTAATTACCGCCGGATGGCACAACCCCAAATAAGTGCCGCGCAGCTCGTCCGGTACGTCCGGATGCAACATGGTCATGCCCTTAACATGGGCTTCGTAAATAACGGTTTTTTCCCGCGCTATTACCGGCTTAACACTGCCTTGCCAGTCAAATTCATGCGCTGTCAACACACCTTTGGCCAACATATAGTGGCTTTTAGCTGCGTATAAGCGCTCGTTGAAACTTACACTGCGGTTAAGCTGTTTAACATAAGGGTCCAGCACAATGCGCCCGGCATCAAACACCAGGCCGGCATCCGGATCATGCGGCCCATCGGCTTTAAATGCATATAAAGTGCCGGTTTCTATACCGCTAACCTGTAAATGCCAGATATCGCCGGTGCGGGCACTAAAGCTAAGCTCGCCCAGCAGCTCTTCCGTATCGGGCTGATACAAGCACAGCATTAACGCTGTTGCATCCGGGGCGAACACGGCAAAATTCCATACCGTATCGCCATCCGGCGCAGAGCTACTATGTGCACCCAAAGGCGATGCTTTACCCACAGCTAACTTTAATACCGGAATATGGTTACTCATAGCCTACCGCTTCTTTAATTAATCGTGCCCTATGGTGCTACCTACGTTTTTACGCAATTTTTTTGCGTAAGTACAGTGTTGCCAGCGGCGGTAGCTGCAAGCAAATATGCTGTGCCAGGCCATGGTATGGCGAAGCCACACTGCTAAGCGTATCACCGGCGGCATAATTACTGCCCCAATAATATGCACTGTCGGTGTTGAGAATAACCTCATAGTCACCGGCCTGCTCTACCCCGAGTAAAAAGTTATTACGCGGCAGTGGCGTAAAATTGCATACCACATACACTGCATTGCCGTGGCTGTCGCGGCGCAGAAAACTTAAGGTGCTGTTATCGGCATCCTGATGATCCAGCCAACGAAAGCCATCGTGGCTGTAATCCAGCTCGTACAAGGGTGAACAGCGACGATAAGTGTGGTTTAAATCGCGCAGTAGTTGCTGCATGCCGCGATGCTTGTCGTAATCGAGTAAATGCCAGTCCAGGCTTTGTGTATGGCTCCACTCGCGGCTTTGCGCGAACTCGTTACCCATAAAGTTCAGCTTTTTACCCGGGTGGGCAAACATAAAGGCGTAATAGGCGCGTAAGTTGGCCGCCTGCTGCCATTCATCGCCCGGCATTTTATTTAATAAACTGCCTTTGCCGTGCACCACTTCGTCATGCGACAGCGGCAAAATAAAGTTTTCGTTATAGGCGTACACCATAGAAAACGTCAGGTCGTTATGATGGTAACGCCGGTACGCCGGGTCTTTGCTGATATAACGCAAGCTGTCATTCATCCAACCCATATTCCATTTAAAGCCAAAGCCCAGCCCGCCCATATCTACCGGCCGCGATACCATCGGGAATGAGGTTGACTCTTCAGCGATAGTCATTGCCTGCGGAAACTTGCTGTACACTTCAGTGTTGAACCAACGGAATAAACTGATGGCTTCGTAATTATGATTACCGCCATCGATATTGGGGATCCACTCGCGTTCGTTACGCGAATAATCCCAATACAACATTGAGGCCACCGCATCGACACGCAGGCCGTCGATATGGAAATGCTCCAGCCAATACAGCGCACTGGCTACCAAAAACTGCCGCACATAATCTTTACCGTAATCATAAATGCAGGAGTTCCAATCGGGGTGCCAACCACGGCGCGGATCTTCGTATTCATATAAATGGCTGCCGTCAAACCGCGCCAGGCCATGGCCGTCTTCCGGAAAATGCGCCGGCACCCAATCCAGAATAACGCCGATGCCGGCCTGGTGGCAGGCATCAACAAAGTATTTAAAATCGTCCGGTGTGCCAAAACGCGATGTTGGCGCAAATAACCCCAACGGTTGATAACCCCAGGAGCCATCAAACGGGTGCTCCATTACCGGCATCAGTTCAATATGGCTGTAGCCCATATCCAACACGTAAGGAATAAGTTCAGCGGCAAGTTGCCGATAGCTCAACGGCTGGTTGTCACTGCTGCGCCGCCAACTGCCGGCCTGCAATTCATAGATACTGATGGGGCTGTTAAGCGGATTAACGGCTTTGCGGTTACGCCAGTCACTGTCTTGCCACTGATAATGATTATGATCGTACACCAGCGACGCATGCGAGGGATATTGTTCGGCATAAAATGCCATAGGGTCAGCTTTATGCGGTAACAACAAGCCGCGGGCGTCTTTAATCTCAAACTTATAGCGCACGCCGGCAGCAACCTCCGGCACTACCAGCACCCAGTGGCCGCAGTGCGTGCGCTGCATCGGGTGAATACGGCCATCCCAGCTGTTCATATCACCAATTAAGCTGACATTCGCCGCGTTTGGCGCATACACCGCAAACCGGGTGGCCGTAACCCGTTTGCCGCCGATATCCAGCGTGATTAGCTGCGCACCCAACTGCCGGTACAGGTTTTCCGGCTGGTTAGCGACATAATGCACAGCATAAAAGGCTTCGTCAGTAAATTGGTACGGGTCGTACAACTGATACTGATAACCGTTGCTGTGTACCTGCAGAATATAGGCTTCCGCTTTGCGTTTTTTGGCCAGCACCAGCTCAAACACCCCGGGGTGACCGGCATGCGCACTGAGTTCGCCCAACACTTTGCCGCTTTTAGCCGAGACAGCGCTAACCGCAGTAGCATGTGGCAGATACACCCTTAGCAGCAAGCCAACCGCACTATCGGCCTTAAGCGGCTGCCAACCCAGCAGTGAAAACGGTTCTGCACACTGTACCTGTTGCAATAGCGCTAAACTCATAACGGTTCCCTTTTATTATTTCTGTTGCTTATGCTGATACCTTAACAGCCAGCGCCGCAATAGCGATGGCATTATACGCCAATGTGCCACTTTAACCGTTGCGACGGGCACTGATGTCGGTAAACAGCTGTAAAATATCGCTGTTTTGGCTCCACTGCTCTATCGGCTGACTGAGTTTACGCCGCCAGTTCGGGTATTCAGTGCTGGTGCCGGGAATATTTACCGGTTGGGTCATTTGCAACGCATCTTCTAATTGCAAGCACAATAACTGGCTTGAGGTTGCCGCTAAGTGGCGCTGCATGGCGTAATTTAACGTGCTGTCCATGCCAAGATGATCGACACTGCGCGCATAATCCGGCGGTAATATGCTTTGCCCCTTAAAAGCATGGCCATGCAGAGAATCCAGAATACGCTGTTTATTGGTGTGGCGCTGTGCATACAAATTCTGCAACTGAGCGTCATCCTTGTACAAGCCTAATTCTTTACCCAGGCGCAGATCATCGCAGTGCCAAAAGCCGATTAAGGTAGGTAAATCGTGCGTAGTCAATGTCGCCATGGCTTGCTGCGGATAGTGCGCCGGCGAGATGTAACCACCATCAGCAACGGTTTCAAAAAAGAATACCCGGTATGAATAGACGCCGTACTCACCCAGCAACTCGCGGATGCCGTCCGGCACTGTGCCTAAGTCTTCACCGATAATCACCGCCTGGTGCCGCTGGCTTTCCAGTGCCAGAATACCGAGCAAATCCATGATCGGATAATACACATAGGCACCACCGCCGGCATTTTCTGCCGTTTTCGGTACCCACCACAGCCGTAGCAGCGCCATGACATGGTCGATACGTAAGGCACCGGCAGCCTGCATATTGGCGCGCAGCAAGTCGATTATCGGCTGATAGCCCTGCTTATACAGCTGATACGGGTACATGGGTGGCAAGCCCCAGTTTTGTCCGGCCGGGCCTAACGGATCCGGCGGCGCCCCCACGCTGGCATCACGACAATACAGGTCGGGGTTAGCCCAAATTTCAGTAGACGCTTCGCTGACGCCCACCGCTAAGTCACGGTACAAGCCCAGCAGCATGCCGGCATCTTTTGCGACCTGTTGCGCCTGAGCCAATTGCTGCTGAGCAATAAATTGCAGGTAACAGTAAAAATCCAGCTCTGCCTTATGTTGTTTGGCAAACTGTTGCACTACGGCCGATTGCGGCTGGCGGTATTGCTCCGGCCAATTCGGCCAGCCCCAATACATGCTGTCCTGCTGATATAAATACGCATGCAGCGCATCGTACAAGGCTAACTGCTGCAGGCTGGCGCCGCCGTCAGCTTTAAACTGTTTAAAAGCCTTTAGCTGCGCCTTATTGCCGGTTTTATCCTGCCCGGCAAACCATTGATACAGGCTCTTCATTACCGGCAGCTTTAACTGCATAACACCGCTGTAATCAACATAATCTTTGCTGCGCTGCGTTTGCAGCGCTGTGCGAAACACCGGGGCATTAACCAGGCTTTGCGTACGGGCACAAGCGGCAAAGCCCGGCATAGCGCTAACATCAATATAACTGATATTCAGCCAACGTCTGGATGAGGGGCTGTAAGGACTGGCACTTTCCGGCATCGCAGGGTACAGCGCATGTATCGGGTTTAGCCCGACGAAATCAGCACCGACGCCGGCCAGATATTTTATGGTAGTGGCCAGATCGGTAAAATCACCGATGCCCCAGTTGCGTTCCGAGCGCAGCGCATACAATTGCAAAGCAATACCCCATTGCTTACGTTGTGTAAACGCGTCGGGCTGATAACAGCGGCCCGGGGTGATAATCAGCTTTTGCTTTATGTCGGTGTCGGCTATATGCAGTTGGTGATAGCCGGCTGCTAAAGTCAGCGGCAGACTATGCTGATATTGATGGTATTCCACCTCATCCAGCACCACCACCTGCACCAGTTCGCCTTCTACCGGTATCAGCTTAAAATGCTGCTCATCGCCATGCTCGGTAGTCAGGATTAATGCAAGTTCGCTGTTAGCCTGCTCCAGGTTTACCTGCAATAACAGCTGAACCGGCTCGTCCTGACGCAGCACCGATACCGCCTGCAGCGGTTGCTGCCAAAAATCCAGTTGTCGCTGCAGTAGCTGCAGTGCAGCGGTTTCATCATCTTCGGTATCAAAGCCCTGAGCCTGCAGCAGTGCCAGCTGATGTTGCTGGCTAACAGTCGTCGGATTCCCCCAGGCATCGTTAAATTCGGTTTCAATACCACAAAATGCGATCAATTCAGCCAGTAAGGTGGCGTCCATGGGAATTCCTTTTTATAGTCAGTGGATTGTCAGTGCGCTAAGGCTCATTTTAGGCCGTACCGGCGCTAAAGTCATTGTCCATTTATGTCATTTAATTACATAAATAACGGTTTTATAGCGTTTTAAACTTGAAAAAGTCGGCCAATAATGTAATTTTACTACACAACTTAGTTGGTAAACTTTCAGAACATCTATTTAACGGGGTTAATATGACTATTCGTGTCGCGATTAACGGCTTTGGCCGCATTGGCCGTAATGTATTGCGTGCTTTGTATGAAAGCAGCAAAAATTACGATATTAAAGTAGTAGCAATCAACGATTTGGGTGATGCTGCCATTAATTCACACCTGCTGAAGTATGACACAGCCCACGGCATTTTCGCCGCTAACGTTGAGCACAACGACAAAGCAATTTATGTTAATCAGGACGAAATCATCACCTTAAGTGAGCGTAACCCGGCGAACTTACCGTGGAAACAGCTGAACATAGATGTGGTACTGGAATGTACCGGTTTGTTTACCGACCGTAAAAGCGCCGGCGCGCATTTGGAAGCCGGAGCGAAAAAAGTGATTATCTCGGCGCCGGCCAAAGATGTTGATGCCACTATAGTGTATGGCGTAAACCAGCATATCTTAACGCCGCAAATGAACATTATCTCGAATGCATCGTGCACCACTAACTGCCTGGCGCCGATTGCCAAGCCGTTAAATGATGTGCTGGGTATTGAGTCCGGCCTGATGACCACTATTCATGCGTACACCAATGATCAGCGTTTAAGCGATGTGTATCACACCGACTTACGCCGCGCCAGGGCTGCCGCCATGTCGATGATCCCCACCAAAACCGGCGCCGCCGCTGCGGTAGGTTTAGTGGTACCGGAGCTGATGGGTAAATTTGATGGCTTAGCGGTGCGCGTGCCGACATTGAATGTATCCCTGGTTGATTTAACCTTTATTGCCGGTCGTAATACCTCGATTGACGAAGTAAACGACATTATCCGCAAAGCCGCCTCAACAGGTGTAATGGCTGACGTATTAGCAGTAAACGATTTACCGTTGGTATCGGTTGATTTTAATCACAACCCGAAATCGTCTATTTTTGATGCCACCGAAACGCGCGTTAACGGCCGTTTGGTAAAAGTAATGAGCTGGTACGATAACGAATGGGGCTTCAGCAACCGTATGCTGGATAACACCGTTGAGTTTATGAAACACGCCTAATATATTGCACACTGACACAGCCAGCTTTATGCTGGCTGTTTTGTTTAACAACACGCTTAGCTATTACAGCTGCAGAGCAGGAAATTCTTTCTTCACCGCCTTCAACAGCACATCCCTGTGCTGTCTCAGCCTGCGCGGCGTCCATGCCGCTGTTACGAAAGAACACCTGCTCCACAGCTCTTACGTTTAGCGTTATCGTCCGGGAGAACAAACATGGTAGAGACAGCCATTAGCCAGCAAACCGGCTTTGCTCATTTAACCGACCTGCCCTGCATTAAATTACAGTACGGTACCGCCAGCGCAGTTATATCGCTGTACGGTGCCCAGCTGCTGTCTTATCAACCTGCGCCGGGCAAAGAGTTGCTGTGGTTATCACCCAAGGCACAGTGGCATAATCAGGCAGCTATTCGCGGCGGTGTACCGGTATGTTGGCCGTGGTTTGGCCCGGCAGGCGCAGTGTTTAACCCCGCGCAAGACGCCTTGCCAAATCATGGTTTGGTGCGTAACCGGCTGTGGCAACCACTACAGCAACATACCGGTGCAACTGCAGCCAGCGTAACCCTGATGACAGAACTTGATAAACTGCCGTACTACAGTGGTAGTGTTAAGTTGCAACTTTGTTTGACCCTAACTGACAGCCTGAGCATAGCGTTAAGCTGCAGCAGCCCGATACCACAGCAAGCTGCACTGCACAGTTATTTTGCCACGGCTGATATTGCCAAGGTTGCAGTGCGGCCATTACCGCACAGCTACTACGATAAAGTCAGCGATAGCATGCAGCAAAACAGCAGCAACGTAGCACAGATAACAAGCGAAACTGACCGCATCTATCCTGACAGTGCGGCACAATTGAGAGTAGACAGTGATAACCTTCAGTTAGCTCTGACGCAATCGGGGCACGATGCAACGGTGGTGTGGAACCCGTGGCAAGCTAAAAGCGAAGCGATAGCAGATCTGGCAGCAAACAGTTACCGGCAGTTTATTTGTGTTGAAACAGCAAGGTTAGATAGCGCCGGCAAGGCACTCGCGCTAAGCCAACAGATTAAAGCGCTTTAACCATCCACGCCTTTTAAAAATTGCTTTAAGTCCTGCTGCGGGTAACCCAGTTGCCCCAGCAGCTCAGGTACTTCATCCATCGGCATAAACACATTTTCAAAATGCTCAATAATGCCATACAGATCAGCGCCTTGATCTTTCAGGTGTTGCGCGGTAGCCAGGTGAATATTACGTACAAACTCGCTGGTCATTTGCTTAACTCCAACTTATTTTTGCCGCCTGATAGTGGCTATTTTTTAAGCAGATCACAAGCGAAAATTTCACTTTTTAGCGCCAACTTGACTGAAACTGTTGTATTAGCATGCGTTTTTCTCCGTTGATAAACGTCAGCTCTAATTCCAGTTGCCATTGCATATCCGGGTCGCTACAGGCACCCAGTAAAAACTCTGCCTGCCACGAGTTGCCCTGCTGACTGAACCGAAGCGGTATTTGCCCCATATACATCGACACACCGCTTATCTGAGCACTGACACCGGCGAGGTTTTCTGCCGTTAACTGCAACTGCAATGGCGTTTCTACCGGAGCATTGCCGGGTGTCAGCTGTAGCTGTAACCCGGCATCATTTAATAAAATAAGAGATAAAGCGGGCGCTTTATCCGTTGGCTGGCAGCCGGCAAGGCAGATAAACGCTAACAAAAACAGGTAAAATAGCCGCATAACCAACCAGTGATGACAGAATATCGCTGTATTGTACGCGGATTTAGTGAAAAGCTTCAAACTGCGGCTACACTTGGTTATTTAGTGAGCAATGACTTTGTTCTAAATCATAAAACGGGCTGTTTTACCTATCTTTTCAGGGGTAAAACCCTTAATATGCAGCCCAAAATTGGCAGGGCAAAACATTGCAGACTGTGGGTGTATTACCCTGCCTATAACAAGAATGGCTGCGCAAACAGCCAGTATCAGTAACCAGCACTAACTGCAGCGGGACTCAACATGAGCCAGACCAAATCGTTAAATGTTGACTACAACTATAGCGTTGTCCGCCTCTTTGCCTTAACCACCATTTTGTGGGGGATTATCGGCATGGCGGTGGGCGTGTTAATTGCGGCCCAATTATATTGGCCGGCATTAAACTTCGATACGCCATGGTTGACCTATAGTCGTCTTCGTCCTTTACATACCAATGCGGTAATTTTCGCCTTTGGTACCAGCGCGTTGTTCGCGACCAGTTATTATATTGTACAGCGCACCTGTCAGGTAAGATTGTTTGCCGAAAAGCTGGCCATGTTCACCTTTTGGGGTTGGCAGGCGGTTATCGTTGCGGCTGTAATTACCCTGCCTATGGGTTTAAGCAGCAGCAAAGAATATGCCGAGCTGGAATGGCCGATAGATATTTTGATAACCCTGGTGTGGGTGTCATACGCTATTGTGTTCTTCGGCACCCTGGTCAAGCGCAAAACCAGCCATATTTATGTGGCCAACTGGTTCCTTGGTGGCTTTATTCTTACCGTTGCCGCACTGCATATTGTTAACAGCATGGCCATTCCGGTCAGTGCTTTTAAATCTTACTCTATTTATGCCGGTGCCGTAGATGCCATGATCCAATGGTGGTACGGCCATAACGCAGTAGGTTTTCTGTTAACTGCCGGTTTCCTTGGCATGATGTACTACTTTGTACCTAAGCAAGCCGGACGTCCGGTGTATTCATACCGCTTATCTATCGTGCACTTTTGGGCACTGATTGCACTGTATATCTGGGCGGGCCCGCACCACTTGCACTACACCGCCCTGCCGGACTGGACTCAGTCTTTAGGTATGGTGATGTCGGTTGTACTGTTTGTACCGAGCTGGGGCGGCATGATCAACGGTATTATGACACTGTCCGGTGCCTGGCATAAGCTGAAAACTGACCCTATCCTGCGCTTCTTAATTGTATCGCTGTCATTCTACGGTATGTCGACCTTTGAAGGTCCGATGATGGCAATAAAATCAGTAAATGCGCTGTCACACTACACTGACTGGACTATAGGCCATGTGCATTCAGGCGCTCTGGGCTGGGTAGCGATGATCTCTATCGGCGCGATTTATCATTTAATTCCGGTGTTGTATAACCAGGGCCGCATGTACAGTATTGCTCTGATTAATACTCACTTCTGGCTGCATACTATCGGTGTAGTGTTGTATATCGTTGCAATGTGGATCTCCGGTATTACCCAAGGCATGATGTGGCGCGCGGTTAATACCGACGGCACCTTAACCTACAGCTTCGTGCAGAGTCTTGAAGCGTCGATGCCGTTCTACCTGATGCGCTTTATTGGTGGTGTGTTCGTGGTAGCCGGTATGTTGCTGATGGCGTACAACGTGTATAAAACGGTGCGCGCTAAAGATGAAACACTACAACCTGTGCCAGCAGCAGCGTAAGAGGTAAATCATGTCGAACAAGAATCATCATGACAAAATTGAAAGAAGCGTTGGCCTGTTAGCCATTCTAACCATCGTTGCCATCAGCTTCGGTACTCTGGTGTTGATTACTCCACTGTTTTTTATGGATGAAACCACACAGCCGGTTGACGGTATGAAGCCTTACACCGCATTGCAACTGGAAGGTCGCGATATATACATCCGCGAAGGCTGCGTTGGCTGTCACAGCCAAATGGTAAGGCCGTTTCGTGCAGAAGTAGAGCGCTATGGCCACTATTCTGTTGCCGGCGAAAGCGTGTGGGATCACCCTTTTCTGTGGGGCTCTAAACGCACCGGCCCGGATTTGGCCCGTGTTGGTGAGCGCTACAGCGATGCGTGGCATCATGCACATTTAATGGACCCACGCTCTGTGGTGCCACAATCAAATATGCCGGGCTATCCGTGGTTAGATAAAAACGTGCTGGACGGTAAACATACAGCGCGAAAAATGGAAGTGTTAAGAAGCTATGGCGTCCCCTACAGCGATGAAGATATTGCCGGGGCTGCAGCAGCTGTTCAGGGTAAAACTGAAGTTCAGGCGTTAATTGCATACCTGCAATCGCTTGGCACGCACCTGAAGTAACGCTGATGGAATACGCAACGATACACAGTATTTTTACCGTCATTTTGTTCGTCGGTTTTATTGCCTTCGTAATTTGGGCATACAGCAAAAAGCGCAAAACCGATTTTGACCAGGCAGCAAACTTAGTGTTTGACGACGAACAAAAAGCACAACAAAAAACCAAACAGGAGTCGGATCATGAGTAGCTTTTGGAGTGCTTGGATCATAGTGTTAACCCTTCCGGTGTTGATCGGCTGTGCAATACTGCTGACGTGGAACCTGAAGAATTATGTCGGTGTGCCTGAAGATCAAACTACCGGCCACGAAGTAGACGGTATTTCTGAGATTAACAACCCATTGCCGCGTTGGTGGACCTATATGTTCATCCTGACCCTGGTGTGGTCGGTGTTTTATTTAGCGGCGTATCCCGGGTTAGGCAACTTTAAAGGCTTTTTAGGCTGGAGCAGCTCTAACCAAGGCATTAAGTCACTGGAAGAGTCGCGTTTAGCGGTAGCAAAAGCCGTTGAAGAAGGCCGAAACGTTGAACTGGATCGCGAAATTGTGCGTGCCAATGAAGTGTATGGCCCGGTGTTTCAGCAGTTTGCCAAACGCGATGTTTTAGATTTGGCTTACGACGATGACGCCATCAAAATTGGTCAGCGTTTGTTTTTGCAAAACTGCGCAGTCTGCCATGGCTCAGATGCCCGCGGCCAACACGGTTTCCCTAACCTGACGGATAACGACTGGTTATATGGTGGTACACCGGACAAAATCAAAGAAACCCTGCTACATGGCCGTAAAGCGGCAATGCCGGGCTGGTTTGATGCCTTAGGCGAGCAAGGTATTAAAGAAATGACCGCCTATGTACTGAGCTTATCCGGCCGCACTGTGAACGATCGCGAAGCAGAAGCCGGCAAAGCGAAATTTGCCCTGTGCGCCGCGTGTCACGGTGCTGACGGCAAAGGCAGCCTGGCGCATAATCTGCCGTTTGGCGCACCAAACCTGACCGATAATATCTGGTTATACGGTGGCTCTGCCGGTGCAGTAACAGAAACGCTGACTAAAGGTCGCAATGGCGTAATGCCAGCGTTTAAACAAACGCTGGGCGAAGATAAAGTACATATCCTTACCGCCTATGTTTACCGGCTGGCACATCCGGAGCAAAGCGCCGCGGCGCAGTAATCCGGCTGATGTGATAATTTATAAGCCCCGTTTCGGGGCTTCTTTCTATGCGTTATAAATAACGCCATGTTGTTCTGTGAGGTGCAAATGCAGCACGATACAAAACCCTGGTACAAACAGCTTTGGCCATGGCTTTTAATTGCTATTCCTGTATTTACAGCACTTAAAGCCGTTCATACCGTTTATTTAATGCAGCAACACACCCCGGACCTGGTGGTAGATGATTACTACAAAGAGGGGCGCGCGATTAATATGCAGTTAGCCAAGTACCGGGAAGCTCAGCTGCGTAATTTAAGTGCCCATGTATTAATAGCCGGTAACCGTGCGATAGTGCGCTTTGCAGAGAACACGGTACTCGACGGAACCTTACATCTGGATTTTTACCACCCTACCCTGGCTGAACGTGATTTTGCATTGGACGCAGAACGCAGTGGTGAACTGCTGTACGTCGCAACTCTACCGGTAACCCCGGACGGTAAATGGCAGCTGGTGGTATCTGATGCCTCAAAAGACTGGAAGCTGCGGGCTACGCTGCAACTGCCGGCAACTGCTGAAATTAAACTCGGCTACTGATAAGGCAGCGAAGTGAACACAGAGCGCTGTTTTCATTGCAACGAGCCGGTACCGGACGGTTTCAACTTTAGTCTTAATTTTGATGGCCGTGCGCGGTCTTTCTGCTGTGCCGGCTGCCTGGCCGTGGCTGATACCATTATCAGCAGCAATCTGGCCGATTATTATCGCTTTCGTACAGAGCCGGCCGGTAAAGCCTCTGCTATGCCTGACAGCTTGCGCGCAGAACTGGCTAACTTTGATGCCCCGGATGTGCTGGCTGATGTAAGCCATCAACAAGGTGAGCTTACCGAAATTGAATTATCTGTCAGCGGTATCAGCTGTGCTGCCTGCGCCTGGTTAATTGAAAAACAGCTGCGTAAATCATCTGCAGTACACCAGGTTAATGTTAACTCTGCTACGGCGCGCTGCCATCTGGTGTGGAATTCGGCGCAAACGCCACTGAGTACTCTGCTGAACAGTCTGGCCAACATTGGTTATCAGGCCAGCCCTTTTGTTGCCGATAAAGAAGAGCAGCTGTTTAAAACCGAACTCAGCCGGTTTTTAAAACGCCTTGCTGTATCCGGCATTATGTCGATGCAGGTAATGATGCTGGCCATAGCGCTGTATTTTGGCGACTACAGCGGTATTGAAGCCTCACATCAGGGCTATCTGCGCTGGATAAGTTTGTTTTTAACTTTGCCGGTGGTGCTGTACGCCGCCCTGCCCTTTGTCAGCAATGCATGGCGCGGCATTAAAGCGCGGCAACTGAATATGGATGTGCCGGTTAGTCTGGCCATTTACTACACTTTTTTTGCCTCAGCTTATGCTACGGCTTTTAACACCGGCGAAGTGTACTTTGAGTCGGTATGCATGTTCACTTTTTTGCTGCAACTGGGTAAGTTTTTTGAGTATCGCGCCCGCGCCCGCGCCAGGGAAGCCACCGGTAACCTGCTGAAAATTATGCCGGTCAGTGCCACTTTACTGGTGAATGGCCAACTGCAAATTGTCTCTGCCAGACGCTTAAAGCAAGGCGATGTTATTATCTTAAAACCCGGCGAAACCATTGCCGCCGACGGTGAAGTTATCAGTGGCCAAAGCTCGGCTGATGAGTCGATGTTAACCGGCGAATACCGGCCGGTTGCCAAGGGTATTGGCGATAAGGTGCTGGCCGGCAGCGTTAACCATGATGGTTTATTAGAAATCAAGGTTACTATGCCACTGCAGGCATCACGTTTGGGGCAAATTATTAAGCTGCAGCAGCGCACACTAAGCCAAAAGCCGGCTGTACTGCAAAAAACGGATACGCTGGCCCGATATTTTGTTGAGCGCTTATTGCTTATCGCTGCCGCGACTTTTGTATTGTGGTATTTTTGGCTCGATGCCGACCGTGCCTTTTGGGTGACCTTGTCAGTGTTGGTTGCAACCTGCCCCTGTGCGCTCAGCCTGGCTGCACCCACGGCAGTAACGTGCGCGCTGGCCAGTTTAAACCGCCGTGGTGTACTGATTAAAAACTCTGCCGTACTGGATGTGCTGCCGCAATTAAGCTATCTGGTATTCGACAAAACCGGCACCCTGACCGAAGGCCGTTTTTCTGTCAGCTCGGTTGAAATACTGGCTGATGATTATAGTCAGGCAGAGGCTCTGGATCTGATAGCCAATTTAGAAGCTTATTCCGAACACCCTATTGCCCGGGCGTTTAATAGCTATCGTACCTCCACGCTGCCGTTAGCGCAGACTCAGATCCATATTGGCGCCGGCATTAGTGCCATCTGTAATGGCCAGCATATTAAAGTTGGCAGTGCGGCATTTTGCGCAGTAACACAACAGCATAACGCCATGGTGTATTTAAGCGTAAATGATCGAAATATCGCGGCTATTCAGTTACAAGACGCCGTGCGGCCGGAAGTGCCGGGGTTGTTACAGATGCTGCGCCAACAAGGCTACCGCCTGATGATGCTTACCGGTGACAGCTCAGCACAGGCTGATGAGTTACAACGACAGTTGCAATTCGACGCTATGGTAAAGGGCTGCAGCTCGGAGCAAAAGGTGACAGAAATTAACCGCCTGGTTGCTGCCGGCCGCAAGGTATTAATGTTAGGCGATGGTATTAATGACAACCCGGGCTTTCATGCCGCCCATGTTTCGGTAACCTTACAAAGCGGCAGCGATTTATCCAAAAACCAGGCCGATGTGGTATTGTTACAACCCAGTATAGGCTTGTTGGCTGAGCTGCTAAACGGCAGTAGCCGGGCGCAACGGATTATTAAACAAAACCTGCGCTGGTCGGTGGGTTATAATCTGCTGATTATACCATTGGCCGTGGCTGGTTTTGTCTCGCCTTATATAGCAGTGCTGGGTATGTCATTCAGCTCACTGCTGGTGGTATCTAATTCATTAAGGCTGCTGAAAAAATGAGTATTATTTATGTACTGATCCCCATCGCCATTCTGTTTGTACTGATTGGACTTACGGTATTTTTCTGGGCAGTGCGCAGCAAACAATTTGAAGATCTGGATAAGGAAGGCTTTAGCATCTTGTTTGATGAAGACAACACCGGCGATACTGAAAAAGACGATAAAACAACGCCATGAATGCAGATTTATTGGCAGCGCTGTTAATTGGCTTTATCGGCAGCAGCCATTGCTTAGTGATGTGCGGTGGCATTGCAGGCGCATTGCAATTATCCATGCCGGCACAAAACCGTGAACGTAAGCTACAACTGCAACTGCTGCTCAGTCTCGGACGGCTGACCACCTATGCACTGTTCGGTGCTCTGGTCGGCTATTTTGGCGCCGGCGCTATGCAACTGGCCGGTGCCTCACTGTTATGGTTACGGCTGTTAGCCGGATTGCTGCTGCTGATGATGGCGCTATATATCAGCCGGTTATGGTTTGGTTTAATCCGGCTGGAGCAACTGGGACAAAAACTCTGGCGCTATGTGCAGCCGCTGGCCACCAAATTGCTGCCACTGAATTCTGCTACAAAGGCTTACAGTTATGGTCTGTGTTGGGGGGCGCTGCCTTGCGGTCTGGTATACAGTACCTTAGGTTGGAGCCTGGCCAGCGGCAGTGCAATACAAGGTGGCTTACTGATGTTGAGTTTCGGCGCCGGCACGCTGCCGGCGATACTACTTACCGGCAGCGCCGCTGGTGTGCTGCAGAAGTTGAAAAACACCTCCTGGTTGCGCTACAGTGCGGCCATTATGTTAGCTATTTACGCCGGCTACACGATTTGGCTTGCTATCCGCCGGCTGGTTTTTTAAGCTACTGCATGTCGGCATCTTAGAAAAGGTTTACCTCACCATGACACAACGCTCTGCAATAAATTGTCAGGACTGTGGCTTTAGCCAGCTGTGTTTGCCGTTTTCATTAAACGACACTGAAATGACGAAATTGGATGATATTATCCAGCGTAAACGGCCGCTGCATAAAGGTGATATGTTATTCGAAGCCGGCGGCGTACAAAAATCGTTGTTTGCCATTCGTACCGGTTCATTTAAAACCTTTACCCTGACCGACCAGGGTGAACAGCAAATTACCGGTTTTCATTTGCCCGGTGATATTGTCGGCTTTGACGGTTTACATAATCAGTTGCATCCAAGTTACGCTGAAGCGTTGGAAACCGCTATGGTATGCGAAATTCCGATGCCCAATCTGGAAACACTGCTTGACCAGTTACCGCGCCTGCGCCAACAAATGATGCGACTGATGAGCCAGGATATTCAGGCCGATCAGCAAATGATGCTATTGCTAAACCGTAAAACGGCCGAGCAAAAGCTGGCAACTTTTCTGTCGCAACTCGCTCAGCGCTTTGCCAACCGCGGCTTTTCCGCCACAGAATTCCGGTTAACCATGACCCGTAGTGATATCGGTAATTATCTGGGCTTAACGGTCGAAACCATCAGCCGTTTACTGAGCAAGCTTGATAAAGAAGAATTAATTCAGGTAGATGGCAAACTTATCACGTTAAAAGACCAGGCGGCTCTGAGTAAGCTGGGCTCGCTTACGGCTCACTGCTAACCCACTTTGCTTTGCGCTGGCGCAAGGTTTAGTCCGGCAAACCAGGCTAGTTTGGCTACACTTAAGTAAAGCTTTTTTACTGTGGAGCCTGTTATGTCTGCTTACAACAATGTCTTAGTGGTACTTGACCCTACCGTAGATCAACAAAAAGCGCTTAATCGCGCTGTGCAGTTGGCACGGCTGCAGCACTGCAAATTAACAGCTTTTTTATCTGTCTATGATTTCTCTTACGAGATGACCACCATGCTGTCCGGCGAAGAGCGCGAGTCAATGCGCCAGGCGGTGATTAAAGACCGCGAGCTGTGGATCAGTGATTTTCTGGCAGCTCCCCGTGCCGGCGGCATTAATATTGATATTAAGGTGGTGTGGCATAACCGGCCATTTGAAGCGGTAGTGCTCGCCGTGCTTGAAGACGATTACGACCTGGTTATAAAAGGCACCCACGATCACGACGTACTTAAATCAATGATCTTCACTCCAACCGATTGGCATATTCTGCGTAAATGCCCCTGCCCGGTGTTACTGGTAAAAGACCATGACTGGCCACAGGGCGGTAACATTATCGCCGCCGTAAATGCCGGTAGTGAGCAAGCCCACCATTTATCCTTAAATCAGCGGGTGATCAACAAAGCCCGGCAGATGGCAGCGATGCTTAATGCTCATACCCATCTGGTTAATGCTTACCCCGGCACGCCGGTCAATATTGCTATTGAAATACCGGAGTTTAACCCGCAAGAATATAGCAGCACAATGAAACACCATCATATTGATGCAGTAACCAATCTGGCAAAACAGTTTGATATCGACAGCAGCCATTGCCATGTGCAGGAAGGTATGCCGGAAGATGTGCTGCCGGCAGTAGCCACAGAGCTGGATGCTGAAATGGCGATTATAGGTACCATCGGTCGCACAGGATTATCAGCGGCTATTATCGGTAACACTGCTGAACATGTCATTGACCGGCTGGACTGCGATGTATTAGCGGTTAAACCGGCAGATTTTGTCTGCCCGTTACAGAAAGACTGAGTTTTACTGCTGCACTGCTTTGGTATTGGCGCACGCTTAGCTATAATGTGCGCCATTTTTGTTTCCGGTAACCGTAGTTATGACTCACGCAGCGCAAGCTAAAGCCCAATACAATTTAAATAAACTGCATAAGCGCCTGCGCCGCGGCGTGGGACAGGCGATTGCCGATTTCAATATGATTGAAGAAGGCGATAAAATTATGGTGTGCTTGTCCGGTGGCAAGGACTCTTACACCCTGCTGGATATTCTGCTGAATTTACAGCAATCTGCGCCAATCAACTTTGCTATCGTAGCGGTTAACCTGGACCAAAAACAACCCGGTTTTCCGGCCGACGTACTACCGGCATATCTGAGCGGTATTGGTGTCGATTTTCAGATCGTCACCGAAGATACTTATTCGATTGTTAAAGATAAAATTCCCGAAGGTAAAACGACCTGCTCATTGTGTTCCCGTTTACGCCGCGGCATTTTGTACCGTACGGCTAAAGAGCTGGGCGCCACCAAAATTGCCCTGGGTCACCACCGCGATGATATGCTGGAAACCTTATTTCTGAACATGTTTTACGGCGGCAAGATGAAGTCGATGCCACCGAAATTGGTCAGCGATAACGGTGAGCATATTGTGATCCGGCCGCTGGCATACTGCAAAGAAAAAGATATTGAAAAATATGCTGTCGCGCGTGAATTCCCCATTATTCCGTGTAATCTGTGTGGTTCACAGGATGGTTTGCAGCGTCAGGTCGTAAAAGAAATGCTGCAGGACTGGGATAAACGCTTCCCGGGCAGAATAGAAACCATGTTTCAGGCCATGCAAAATATAGTGCCGTCGCACATGATTGATAAAACGCTGTTTAATTTTGCCGGCCTGACAAAAGACACTGAGCTTAGCGAGCGGGATACGGCGTTTGATAAACAAGCCGTACCTGCTATTCCTGTTGGTTTGGCCGGCGATGATGAAGCAGCGGCAGAGCAAGACACCAGCCCTCAGATCATCGCTCTGGGCTGAAGAAAAAGCGCAACTTAGTCAGTTGCGCTGTCGATTAACGGCAATAAATATAGCGGTCGCTGGCTGAATTGCCAGTTGGTGTCGGCCGCTAAATCTGTGCTAAGCCGGATAATACAGCGCTTTTCACTGCACTGAGTTACCGCGGCCGCTGCGCTTGTCATCTGTGGTGGCGTTACGGTATCAGCAAATTCGGCGATAACTCCGGCAACGTCCGGCAACCAATATTTACTGACGCCGGCCATGTCATCCAGCAATAAATCAAACTGACTGCGGTAATGCTGTGCGTCCTGCAGCGTTAACTCTGTTGCCAACCGCATGCGCGAACGCAGCCTGAACTGCACCTGGCAAGGTTCCGCATTGTCAGCCAGCAACACCTGCAAAATAGCATTACTGTCTTTTAACGCTTCATCGTACGGTAAACTGATTTCGCCGTTACCGGCAATATCCAGGGCAATATCATGCTGATCGCTTTTCAGCCCCAAACCATAGTATTTGCAGGCCTGGCCGCTGCGCTCGCCTGTTAAAGCAAACGCCAGCGTAATATCACTGTACTGCGGCTGCTGCAGTTTCTTCATCCGTTGATAAAAGCTGTTGTAGTTCAGCAGCAAATCGGCAGACACCGGTGCTGACAGTAACAGCACCAGAGGGGCGACATAACGCATATTATTCTTCCAGTAATTTGCGGTTAAAACGGATCATGCCGCTTATTTCAGCGATATAGTCTTCACCGCGTTCAGAGTAAGAGCCAAGCCCTGCGGCCAGCGCCACACCACTCACAGGTTTACCCTCAGCGCGCAAATGGGCCCGTATTACCCGTAGTGACTCGTAAGTATGAAAGGTATTTAAGTTGTAAAAGTAGCTTTTTATACTGGCTGCGGGGTTGGCAAATTTTGCCACCTCATGATAACTGCCCTCAACACGTTCCTGCGGCACCAAACCGCAGCCTGTGCGAAAACACCACTGGCCAAAAAAGTTATAGCCTTCTACCGCAAAACGGCTGGTGCCCCAGGCTGATTCATTCGCCGCCTGCATTAACACCAACGTATCGGGAATAATATCCACCCGCTTCAGCAACTCCCGCAACATGTTTTGGTCAGTTTCCGCCACTTCCATGCGAAACTCATCGTATAAGCTGTATAAAAACGCATATTCTTCTAACGAAATACGCAGCTGTTTTTCTTTTTTCTGTTGTATTTCAATTAACTGGCGACGCAATGAACGTAACCGTGCGTTTTCGCGTTTTACATAGGGACGTAAATAATCAAAAAATGCCCGCTTTTTGGCTGTGGTATCGCTGTATTGGTTGAAGTCCGGTAAAGCAACAAACGGTGGTGCGGCAGAAGTATAAGCCAGTCGCTGCAATACCTTTTTCTTATCAGCTTCATTTAGTGCGGTGATCCGTGACGGCTTTTGCCAGTCCTCCAATGAGTCTAACTGTTGCACCGGCTCCAGCTCGGTAAAAGGGCTGATTGCCGCCAGCGCAACCAGCAGCCAAAAAGCTGAAATAATGGTTTTTTTCAATAACATCTATCACCTGTAAGTTACTCTTCCTGTATAGCACCCTTGCGATACCAGTAACCGGTTTGTTACAACACAACGGGCCATTTTACCTGCGCCCATCGCTTTATACGACCAAAAACTGCTTTTGGTTAGTTTTTTTGCAAAAACGCGGTGCCATCCATTGCAAAGCGCCGACAGTTATGTGAAAACAGGTAGCTACAGCTATATAGCTGTCCGGACGGATAAAAAACGGAGACATTAAGGTCGTTGTTATGAAACCCATTGAGCGCTCAACCAAATTAGACGGTGTCTGCTATGACATTCGCGGCCCTGTAGCCCAGGAAGCCAAACGCATGGAAGAGGAAGGCCACCGCATCCTCAAGTTAAATATCGGCAATCCGGCCCCCTTTGGTTTTGAAGCGCCGGATGAAATTTTGAAACATGTGATCCATAACCTGCCTACTGCCCAGGGTTATTCAGACTCGCAAGGCATTTACCCGGCCAGAGTAGCAGTGGCACAGTATTACCAGCAGCGTGGCATTTTGGGTGCCGACGCCGATGATGTCTACATAGGCAATGGTGTGTCTGAGCTGATATTAATGTCGCTACAGGCACTGTTGAATAACGGCGATGAAGTACTGGTACCCTCCCCCGACTATCCATTGTGGACAGCAGCGGTTAATTTGGCCGGTGGTAAAGCACTGCATTACCGCTGTGATGAGCAACAGGACTGGTACCCGGATCTGGCTGACATTAAAGAAAAAATCAGCAAGAAAACTAAAGCTATCGTGCTGATTAATCCGAATAACCCCACCGGGGCTGTGTACGATAAAGCCTTTTTACTTGAGCTGCTGAAAATTGCCCGCGAACACCGCTTAGTGGTATTAAGCGATGAGATTTATGACAAAGTGCTGTATGACGGTACTGAGCATGTCAGCACCGCCTCACTGGCCGATGATTTAATCATGCTGACCTTTGGCGGCTTATCGAAAAACTACCGTATCGCCGGCTTTCGCGTCGGCTGGCTGTTTATTTCCGGCGCCAAGAATCTTGCACGACATTACATTGAGGGCTTAAACGTGCTGGCCTCCATGCGGTTATGTGCCAATGTGCCCTGCCAACATGCTGTACAAACTGCATTAGGTGGTTACCAAAGCATTAATGAGTTGGTGGTACCGGGCGGGCGTTTATACGAGCAAATGGACTTAGCGCACAAGCTGGTTACGCAAATTGATGGTATCAGTTGCATGCGGCCCAAAGGCGCCATGTACTTATTTCCGAAAATTGACCGGAAAAAATTCCGAATTAAAGACGACGAGTTATTTGTGCTGGATTTTCTGCGCCAACACAAAGTTCTGCTGGTGCATGGCCGCGCATTTAACTGGCCGGAGCCAGATCACTTTCGCATTGTATTTCTGCCGCACAAAGAACAGCTGGCGGCTGCAATTGGCAAACTGGCACAGTTTTTACCCGGTTACAGCCAATAGTATCAGGCCGTAACATTAGAATGAAAAAGGCAGCCTCGCTGCCTTTTTATTGTGTATTTCTTAAACCTATTAGTTCAGGTCTTTATCAAGCCAAAATTTGGTGCCTTTTAACGTGGCCTGCAGTGCTAAACCTGCCTCAGTGAATTGATAAATAGTCACGTCATCAACACTGGCTTCAGCGCCCACTGCACCACCTTTATCGCCGGCTTTAGCAGCAGCGTCGGCCTGAGCACCAAACGCCCAGCCCTGCTCAATAAAACGTTGCATAGCATCTGCGGTATGAAACACCATGACCAAACGGAAATCCTTTACCCCGGCGCCTAAACCAACGCCGACTTCCCCCATTTTCATGTAGCTGTCTTTACCACTGCGATTATCGCGCACCACACCATAACCACCACCAAAACTGGCTAAAATCAGGTTCACATTGGCATTGCTGAAAGTGGCATAGCCCGGCGCATTTTGCAGCTCAGCACGGGCAGCGGACTTCTCACGATACAATTGCGCCAACACCTCAGTACGCATTTGGTTGATCGCGTTTTTTTGCTCAGCAGCGCTGGCATTTAAGCCGCCGGCGCAACCTTGCAACATAAATACTGAGCTTAAGATTACTGCTGAAATGAATTTCCACATAACATGCTCCTGTCAGATATTCAGACTGAGATTTACAGACTCAGATTTACAGACTCAGATTTACAGACTCAGATTTACAGACAGAGTGTAGACGGCTTTACTGAAGTCAAACTTAACAACATGACTTAGCGTCGCGACAGCCTTCACCGCTGACTTCAAATTCTACCGTGGTATGACTCAAGTGATATGGCGCCAACACTTTGGCTATCTGCTGTTTATAACTGATTTGCAGCTCAGGTGTTGGTGGCATAGCAATTTCAACGTGCATGGTTAGCACATGCTGCTCGCCATCCAGCGACCACAGATGCAAATGGTGGATAGATTTTACAAAGTCCAGTTGTTTCAGCTCTGTACTTATCTGCTGCTGTAATGCCGGGTCCGGGGTAACTTGTAAAAACAGCGCCAGTGTTTGGCGCAGACTCCTGACTACATTAAACAAAATAAACAGTGTAAAACCGATACATAAGGCCGGGTCGAGCCAGGCCCAGCCGGTAAAATACATCAGTACGGCACCAAGCAGCACCGCTACCCAACCTAATACATCTTCCAGCAAATGCCAGCTCAGCACTTTTTCATTTTGTGTTTTACCGCCGCGCAAACGCAGCACCGCAATACCATTAACCGCAACGCCCAAAATAGCTAACGCAAACATACCACCAACATGCGGCAGTTGCGGCTGCCACAATCTGGGAATAGCTTCTGCCAGCACCCAGCCGGAACCCGCTAATAAAATAATACCGCTGATTAAAGCACTGAGTAACGACCAGCGCCGGAAACCATAGCTGTAACGCTCTGTAGGCTTTTTGGCCGCCACTTTGCTGGCAATCCAGGCAAAGCCAATGGCCAGGCTATCGCCAAGATCATGAATAGCATCAGCAATAATCGCCACGCTATTGGTTAAAATGCCGCCGGCAATCTCAATCAGGGCAAAACCGAAGTTAAGCCAGAACGCCAGCGCAATATTACTGCTTTCACTGTGATGATGGCCATGGCTGTGGCCAGAATGCTGGTGTTGATGCTGTGCAGCCATAGTGGCTCCCTGAATTATTTCATTGCCAGCATAAGAGTAAATCCGCCTTGAAACAATCGGCGACGTTAATATAATTTCTTGTTTCTGTTGCCATTACACAGTAACCTTGCTGCAATTAATAGCCGTCCATACTGCTGAAACATACGAATGACTAGCGACTTTTCTTTTCAACACGCTTTTGAAAGCCTGACCACAAAACTGGCCGCCGTAGTATTTTACGCCTTTGACATTAATGGCGTGGCCATTCCTATGGTACTTATATGGCTGATAAGTGGTGCGCTGGTGTTTACCTGCTACCTGGGTTTTATCAATGTACGTGGTTTCAGTCACGCTATAGGTTTGCTGAAGAACAATAAACGCAGCAGCGAAACGGGTGAAATTACGCCGTTTCAAGCGCTCAGCACAGCTCTGTCAGGCACTGTCGGTACCGGCAATATCGCCGGCGTGGCTGTTGCCATCAGCTTAGGTGGGCCGGGCGCTACCTTTTGGATGATTGTTGCCGGTCTGCTTGGCATGTCGACCAAATTTGTTGAATGTACTTTAGCAGTGAAATACCGGCAAATTAATCCGGATGGCAGCGTATCCGGTGGCCCGATGTATTACATTAAAGCGGCGCTGGATAAATATAACCTGCCGCTAACCGGTACCGTATTAGCAATGGCATTTTCCGTATTTGTGATTTTCGGCTCAGCCGGTTTTGTGCATGTTAATCAAGGTTTTGTGCAAGTAAAAACCGTTACCGGTTTTGATAATGCCTGGTTGTTTGGTGCGGTTTACGCATTTTTAGTCGGTGCAGTAATTATCGGCGGCTTAAAAAGTATTGCCAGAGTTACCAGCAAATTAGTACCGCTGATGTGCGGTATTTATTTACTTGCCTCATTAATTGTTATGCTAACCCATGCCAGCGCCATTCCCGCGGCACTGTGGCTGATAATACAAGGCGCCTTTACGCCGGAGGCCGGCTATGGCGGCTTCATTGGTGTGCTTATTCAGGGCTTTCGTCGGGCAGCTTATTCTAATGAAGCCGGTATCGGCTCCTCGCCTATCGCTCATGCTGCGGCACAAACCAAAGACCCGGTAAGCCAGGGCTTTGTCGGCCTGCTGGAGCCATTTATTGATACCGTGGTGATCTGCACCATTACAGCTCTGGTGATTATTTTAACCGGCGCTTATCAAACACCGGGGCTGGATGGTGTGCAAATTACGTCCGGCGCTTTTGCTTCGGTATTCAGCTGGTTTCCGTGGGTATTAATGGTGGCATTGCTGCTGTTTGGTTTTTCTACTGTGATCAGCTGGTCATATTACGGCATGACCGGTTGGCGTTATCTGGTCGGTACCGACAAACGCTTAACGCAGCTGTATAAGGTATTGTTTTGTTTCGTTGTGTCGATGGGCGCAGTACCTAATGTTATGGCCGTGTTCGACTTTATCGATTCAATGATTTTCTTAATGGCGGTGCCGAATATTCTGGCGTTGTATCTGCTGTTACCCGAAGTAAAAGCAGATCTGAACGCCTACTGGCAAAAACGGCAGGCGCGTTAAGCGGCCTGCTCTACTGCAGCAATTTTTGTTTTAGTGGTCTTTTCAGCTTTATCAACTTTGTCTGCTTTGGCAGAAGGCTTTTTGGCTCCCAAGGCGACCAGTAAGTTATCTTTTTGTTGCGCCATATACAGCGCCAACGCTTCTGCCAACTGCTCATCGGCTATTAATGTGCTGGCAGCTAAAAAGTGCGTTAACTCATCAGCGGTATCAAGCATTTTGTCATAAGCATCAGCTTCCGCTTTAGAAGTAAAAGTCATCTTTTCCGCTCCGTTTCTTTCTACTACATACTTAATAATAACAGCCATGGCGTTTTCCCCTGATTAATTTACTGTTATTTTATACAGTATAAAAACCGGCTTGTCGAATGCTTTTTGCAACAGCCTTTATTACGCTTGCCACTATAGTCGGGCTCGAAGTTTCGCTGCAGTTGGCGTACTATAACGCAAATAAGCAGACCAGCGCGTTTTATGTTTTAGCTGTTTGAATTAACAAGGAATACTATGCCACATCCACTTTGGTCAGAGCGTCGGTCCGGTGCAGCCAGCAGCAGACCGGGCGATCAGCGCAGCCCCTGGCAGCGTGACCGCGCCCGTATTCTGCATTCTGCAGCTTTTCGCCGCTTACAAGCCAAAACGCAGATCCTCGGTATCGGCCAAAATGATTTTTACCGCACACGGCTGACCCATTCATTGGAAGCGGCACAAATTGGTACCGGTTTAGTCAGCCAGCTACGTGCTAAAGTTAACCAGACACAGTTAAGTTACTTGCCTGATGACAGCCTGATGGAGGCGTTATGTCTGGCGCATGATATCGGCCACCCGCCCTTTGGCCACGGCGGCGAAACCGCGCTTAATTTTAAAATGCTGCATGCCGGTGGTTTTGAGGGTAATGGCCAAACACTGCGCATTGTAGCCAAATTAGAACCTTATACCCTGCAGCACGGTATGGATTTATCGCGCCGTACTTTGTTGGGCTTATTAAAATACCCGGTGTTACAGCCGGATTTAAGCCGGCAAACACTACCTGCAACTAACCCGCTGAATTTAACGCCGTGGCAGCCGGCAAAAGCTATTTTTGCCGCGGATGCCGATATTCTGCAGTGGATTTTAGCACCGCTTAGCGCGGCTGACCGCGCTTTATTTCAAAGCACAGAGCAGTTGGATAAGTCGCCTTATATTAAGTCGCGTTATAAGTCGCTGGATGCATCTATTATGGAGTTAGCCGACGATATTGCTTATGGCGTGCATGATTTGGAAGACGCTATAGTATTGGGTAACATCAGCCAAAGCCAATGGCAACAGCATACTGCAGATGATTGGGCCGCCCTGCCACAAGAGTTGCAACCCTTGATGCAGCAAATCAGCACGGCACTGTTCAGTAATCAGCATCACCTGCGTAAAGACGCGATTGGCTCGCTGGTAAACCTGTTGATCAGTGCAGTAACGTTATCAGAAGTGCTGCCGCAGGCAGAGGAGCCGTTAGTGCGCTATAACGCGACACTATCAGCGGCTCCGCTGGCTATTTTACATTGCCTAAAACAGGTAGTGTATCGCTGTGTGATCTTAAAGCCGGAGATCCAACAATCGCGCTTTCGCTGTCAAAATATGCTGATGGCACTGTTTGATGCCTTTAGTTCAGATCCCGCCCGCTTGTTACCGGCCAATACACAACAACGCTGGCAACAAGCAACAGACGAACTTAAAGTGCGGGTAATTTGTGATTATATTTCCGGTATGACCGATGATTACGCCGAGCATATGTATCGCCGGCTTTATGCCACTGTTTAACATTTAACTGACAGGTATTTCAGCTTTTGACACATACAGCATTACGCGTACTGGCCGGGCCAACAGCTCTGGCGCATATTGAGCAACATGGTCTGCAACAGGCTGATTTTAATGTAATGGTTGGCGCCAGTGGCGGGCCGAAGTGGTTTTGTTTATTTGGTCTGGATCAGTATTTATTTGCTGATTTTTTTGCCGGCCGCAACAAACCGCTGCATATTCTGGGCAGCTCGGCAGGTGCCTGGCGCTTTGCCTGTTTTGCTCAGGCAGACCCGGCTGCTGCATCGCAGCGGTTTTGTCAGGCCTACTCCCACATTACCTATCCAAAAGCCGCCGACACACAGCTGATTACGCAAATTTCTGCCGCTATTATCGATGACGTCTTTCCGACTGAACAGCATTTACAGCAAGTATTAGACAACCCGATAGTAAAACTGAATTTAGTGGTGGCCAAAGCCAGGCGTTTATCCGCAGCGCGCAGTAGGTTATTGCAGGCCGGCGGCCTTACACTTGCCGCCGGTGCTAACCTGGTTAGCCGTAAACATTTGCAACATTTTTTTCAGCGTGTGTTGTTTCACGTTGCCGGCGAGCCATCGCCGTTTCACTATGCCGGTGTGTTACCCACTCAGCATGTTGCCCTAAACCGCGATAACCTGCGCCAGGCAGTAATGGCCAGCGGTACTATTCCTATGGTGTTAAACGCGGTAGAGAATATCGCCGGAGCAGGTCCGGGTTTATATTATGACGGCGGCGTTACCGACTACCACTTCGACCTGCCGTTCAGCGACAACGGCCTGGTGTTATATCCGCACTTTTATCCGCGCCTGACACCGGGCTGGTTTGATAAGGCGCTGAAATGGCGCAAAGTAAACCCGGCACATTTGCATAATGTGGTGCTGCTGTGCCCGACAGACGGTTGGGTTAAGTCTTTACCGTTTGGCAAAATACCGGATCGTAATGATTTTAAGCTGCCCGACCACATAAGAATTGCATACTGGCAAGAGGTCATAGCCCGTTCGCATGAACTGGCCACTGCGTTAAAGCAGGGTAATTTTCATGTTGAAGCATTATGATAAGCCAGTTTGCACAAAAAATAAGCACTCAACCGTACCGGTTAACTAACCAGCTGTAACTGGCCGGTTCTTTCAGGTTACACTTGCGTCACTTTTAGTTCACCAGCAGAAGACGTAGTTATGCCCGGCCGCGATCCGTTAACCAATACCGTGCGTGTGGTTGAATCTAACCAAAGACGCAAACTCACTAAAGCTTTACCACTGCAACAAGGCGAAATATCTAACCTGAGCTTCTGGGTAAGTCAGATATCCATGATCATCGCCACGATATTAGGTGTGTATCTGGCGGCCCAACAAGGCTTACGCCAGGCTGTAGTGTTTGAGCAAATTCAAAGCGACAAAAGTAACTACTACTTGCGTAAGTCGTTACAGCAAGAGCTTAGTGACAACCTGCAGCTGATTAAAACCTTTACCGAACAAATTAAAGGTGTCGGCACGCACAATATCAAACGCCATTCCCTGACCCTGGATACCTTTGTTTGGGAGAGCATGAAATTCTCCCCTGCTACCCTGGAAACGCCGCCGGCATTACTTAGTGAAAGCCGCAAGTTTTATCGCGAAGTTAATGATATTCATGGCAAAATTCTAAGCAGCTTTTACAGTCCTCATTACGGCACCACGCTATTATTGGCGCAAGTAGAGCATATGGAAACAGTGGTACTGCCGATGTTTGAGGCAGATACCAGTCAGCTGAAACAAGCCCTGTCACAGCAGGAAGTAGAGGTAGAGTAACGTGAGCAAAGTACAATTATATTGCCCCTGTTGTCAGGATCAGTCGCTACAGACTGTTGAGTTACATGGCCAGCAAGTAGAACGCTGTTGCAAATGCAATGGTCTTTGGTTTGATGACAAAGAATTGAGTGATGCCATAGCACACAGCAGTAAGCTAACAGATCCATATTGCGTAAAGCAGGCCTTTGGTGAAAAACTGGAGCAACATCAATATCATTGCCATCGCTGTAATAAACAAATGCAGCAATTTCATCTGTTAAAAGACTACCAGGTAACGCTGGATAAATGCAGCAGTTGCAAAGGAATTTGGGTAGATGGTGATGAAGCAGAGCAAGTGCTTGCTGCACCTAAGCTGCAAGCTGCTTTAACCGAACTGAATAAAAAAGTCTGTGCAAAAAGCTGGCTGTTTCAGTTTTTCACCCAGATGCCGAAAGAGTACAATATCAAGCCGCATCGCACGCCGGTTATGACCTGGACCTTACTGGCACTGAATATCCTTATCTACTTACTGCACGGTTTTGACGACAATGCCACGCAATGGGTATTCAGCCATTTTGCACTCGACTCTGTTTCTATACTGGATGGACAGCAATGGTGGAGCCTGCTGAGTTATCAATTTTTACACGGTGGCTTGCTGCATTTAGCCGGCAATATGTATTTCCTCTGGATCATCGGTGACAACCTGGAAGATGCGCTGGGGCCGTGGAAGTTTCTTGCCGTTTATCTGCTATGCGGCGTGGCCGCTGCAGTAGTAGAAATGCTGATGTGTTATCTGGTAGATCGCGATTTACTGATGGTCGGTGCCAGCGGCGCTGTTGCCGGCTTATTCGGCATGTATTTATTGTGGTTCCGTCATGCCAGCCTGACCTTTATGTTTGTGGTCTGGCAGAAAAAACTTAACCCGGCATGGTACTTTGCTATCTGGGCCGCACTTAATATCTTTGGTTTACTGTCAGAAGATTTAAGCGTAGCGTACTGGGCACACTTAGGTGGGTTGGCGACAGGTTTAGTGGTTGGTGTATTACTTAAAGATAAAGTATTAGCGCAAAACCCATTACTGCAGTTGTTGCAACAACCTTATGCCAAAATACTGCGCTAACAATATTTCAGGCCGGGCCTGTAACGGAGCGAACTATGACAACTTCTTTGCTACTAACGCTGTTTATCGCGATGTTACTGCCCTTTTTAGCCAAGGCCCCGCTGGCCTTTGCCATGCAAAAATCCGGCGGTTATGACAACCATAACCCGCGGGTGCAACAAAGCGCGCTGCAAGGCTTTGGCCAGCGCGCCAACGCTGCTCACTACAACAGCTTTGAAGCGCTGTTAATATATGCCTGTGCAGTGCTCAGTGTAGTGGGTTTAAATGCGGTAGACCAAACCACGGTAATTTTAGGCTGGGTGTTTATCATGAGTCGCATCGCGTACTTAGCCTGCTACTGGTTAGACTATGCCACCAGCCGCTCGCTAATGTGGCTTATCGGTATAGTGGCAGCGTTTGGTATTGCCGGACGCGCATTGCTCCATTTAGCATGAGTACTCCGGTGTTTTTCAGGCAGGCGTTGTTACCCATTTCATCTTTATTTATCTCCATTGCCTTTCTTGCCACGGGTTACGGCATGCTGATGACCTATATCGGGCTGTATCTGAAACAAGCCGGCCTGTCGGAAATGGCCATTGGTATCATTAACTCGGCATTTTTTCTCGGTGCACTGCTGGCAGCGGTTTTTAGCCAGAAACTGATAGTAAATGTCGGGCATGCCCGCAGTTTTTCTGCCTTTTCTGCGCTCATGGTAATGGCCTTCCTTGGTCATACTTTACATTATGATCCCTGGTTTTGGGCCATACTCCGTTTACTGTCTGGCTTCGCCTTTTACGCACTGCTAATAGTGCTGGAAAGTTGGCTCAATGAAAAAAGCAGCCAGCAAGACCGGGGCCGGGTTTTAGCGGTATACACGGTAGTGTTTTTTATGGCTACCGCCCTGGGGCAGCTGATTTTAAGCCTGAACGTAACATCACATCTGGTGTTTGTGCTGGGATCAGTGCTGGTGCTGGCGTCGCTGTTTTTAGTGGCGATTACCCGCATCAGTCAGCCTGTGTTGCAACCTTTTGAGCGCTACAGCTTACCCAGGGTATTACATATCGCCCCGCTCGCACTGGTAGGCAGCATAATTGGCGGTTTTTTTGTCGGCGGTTTTTACACCATGATGCCGGTATTTGTGCTGAATATGTACCAACAACAATCAGTTGTTGCGTCATTTATGGCACTTTCGATACTTGGTGGTTTACTGGCGCAATGGCCGGTTGGCACCCTATCCGACCGCTACGGCCGGCGTAAGTTACTCGCCTGGGCCGGCTTGTTTAGTGCAGTTATTTGTCTGTTACTGGCTTTGTTGGCATCACAAATCTGGTTGTTTTATCTACTCGGTTTTTTGCTTGGTACCTGCCTGTTTAGTATTTATCCGCTTAGCGTAGCACGCGCCAACGACAGATTAGACCACGGCAAAGACTTGGTTGAAATTAGCCGAAGTTTGCTGTTTGCCTATGGTATTGGCTCGTTTTTAGCCCCGTTAATATTGGGCGCCGTGTTAGGTATATCGGGCGGCTTGTTTTTTACTGTTTTAGCAGTCGCTGCGCTGTTATTGGGTGTTTATGCCTTAAGCGCAGAGCGGATAGCTAATGATCAGTTAAGTGTATTTGTTGCCGTGCCGGCGGCGTCAGGCGCATCACTGGCACAAATGGATCCGCGCCAGGACGAGCAATGGGTAGAGGCGCATAAGCCGGACTATCCTGAAGAAACAGATGCTACCAAGCCTGCAGGGGTTAATGATGACTAACAAGCAGATATTTCACCTGCCATAATATGCGTTGACAATTTTCAGGTCAGTTTTTCTAAGTTCAACAACATAAGTCTTTTTACCAATACTTCCTCTTTGACCTGCAGGGTAATCAGCAGGTTGGTAATAAACAATCCAGTTATTATCATCTTCCATAAGCGTGATGTTGTAACCCGATATACCCAGACTATCATTTTCAACTCGCTCACCAGCAAGCTTAATAACATCAAAATGCGACGCTTTAATTGATAATACTTCTACAGGCGCTTTAATCTCTGACAATGTGGAATTCTCCATAAGCATAAGTAGTGCAATAGACGATAAAATTTTCATTCTTTTAACACCGAAACAGTTCCATCTTCCGGATTGAATATCTTAAATAACCCACCGGGTGTTCCTAAATAACCCCGGTAGCCTGATATACCGCGAGCATCCGCACGGATCCCCGAGTAATCGCTCGCTGAAAAGTTATCACTGTTAAACTCATCACGTAAAGGATCACCTGTTCTGATTGCAGCTCCGCTAACTCTGTCTACCAATGAATAATCACCATGTGTATGGTAATCACCAACCAGTGTTGCGCCATCAGGTATAACTGCGTCATGCGGGTTGACGCCTTGATCAGACCCTTTTACGGGGCCGGAAAAGCCGTAATTACCACTTTCATCTCTGTATATTAACCCTCCGTATTCAAGATTGTCAGTAATTGACAACGGATTAGCTAACTTCAAAGCAGCATTAGCAGCTTGGTCTTGGGTACTAAAGACATTTACAGCATTCTCTTTGCAACTCAGCCCCAATGGGTCAATCCAGTTAATATGATTCGGTGCGTACTGGTAGTGGTTTATACCGCCCAGCAGGCCTATCGGGTCCTGGCTGATAAAGCGGCCGGTCTCCGGGTCGTAGTACCTGAAGTGGTTGTAGTGTAGCCCACTTTCGTTATCAAAATACTGGCCCTGGAAACGGATGGGGTTATCAATTTTATTCACCGTTACCGTGGCTTTACCAAACACGCTGTAATGCGCTTGCCAGACGATGTTGTTTTCGCTGTCGGTTAAACTAAGCGGTGTACCAAGCTGGTCTAACTGGTAAAAATACACCCGGCCTTGTTTAACCAATGCCAGTGGTTTATTACTGTTTGGCTCATAGATATACCAGCTGAATTCACCCTGGCAGTACTCACCGATAAGGGTGTTGCCTTCCCACAGATAATCGGTGCGACCTGCGGCAGTTATCTTGGCACTGCGCCGGCCAAAGGCGTCATATTCGTAACGCGTTACATCGCCGGAACTGTTGCCGGCACCGCCACTTAACGCCGTTAGCTGGTTAAAGCCGTTAAACTCGCGCTGCTGGCGCTTGCCGGGCGCTATGGCAGTTAACTGATTGCCACTGTCATCATATTGGTACTGGTTGTCGTGATAGCGCAGCAAGCGGTCTTGCTTTACTTCTACTGTCTCGCCGACAGGATTACCGAAGCTGTCCCACTGATGCTGCTCGCTTTGCTTGTTATCGCTGCTGTGTGTTTTGCTTACCAGTTGATCAAGGCTGTTGTACTGATACTCCGTGTCACCGGCCTGGTTATCCGTTACCTTTAACAGCTGGTGCAAGGCACTGTAACCGTACTGACGCAGCTGCTGTGCAGCACTCTCTTCTGTGTTGTATTGCCATTGCTGAGTGGTTAAACGATTAAAGGCATCAAACTTTTGAGCCAACTGCAAACCGCTGCTGTATTCACGCGCCGTTTCACGCCCTGCGGCATCAAAACTTCGCCACAATAGCGGCTGTTGATCCAACGCTAACTGCGATAATAAACCTTGTTCGTTGTAACGATAATCCAACGCTGTGCCATCAGGCAGCACGGTGCATTGACGCCGGCCGGCACTATCATAATGGTGCAAGGTTCGCCAGTCATCTTGCCACTGCTCGCTCAGTTGACCGTTGGCGTGATAGGCAAAGCGCAGCTTGCGCTGGGCATTGCTGGCCCGCAATGGCCGGCCCAGTTTGTCATAGTGGAAATGGTTGCTGGCCAATTGCCGGCCAAACAGTGCGGTTTGTTCAATAATACGGCCGCGGTTGTCACGCTTTACTCTGAGCTGACGCTTACTGCCATCGCTAAGCGCACTGACATTACCGTTAATGTCATATTGATATTGCTGCACGCGGCCATCAAAACCCTGCAACTTTACCGGCCGCTCCAGGCCGTCATAATCCAGTTGGTAGCGCGCACCATCGCTGCGCATAATTGCAGTAAGATTGCGCTCTTTATCGTATTCGTAGCTCAGTGCACTGCCATCGGCCTGTAACTGCTTAACCGGCTGACTTAAGCCTTCATACAACCATTGGGTGTGCTGCGCCAGCGCATTATGCCGTCCGGTTAAACGGCCGGCCGTGTCATAACTGAATTGTTCAGTAACGGCGTGTTGCGGCTCGTCAGCGCTATAGCTGCGCTGTGAAGTAATATTGCCACTGCCGTCGCGCTGATACTCCGTTACCAGGCCGGCGGCATCTACCGCGCCGTTTAACCGGCCCAACTTGTCATAGCTGAAACGGCTTACAGCGTCTCCTTGTTTACGGGCCAGTAACTGACCTTCGTCATTCCATAAATAATGTTCAACGCGACCATCAGCATGCTGCAGCTGGGTTAGCTGCCCATCCTGATTGTACTGATACCGGTTGATACTGCCATCAGGCCGCGTTTCACTTTTTAATAAACCTCCGGCACTGTATTCACGCTGCCAGTGCCGGCCTTCTGCGTCGGTAAAACCACTGCGTTGGCCCAGTTCATTGTATTGAAAGTGGCTGATAGCACCGTCGGCCTGCTCTATGGTAATAAGCTGGCCCACATCGTTAAAGTAGTAGCGGGTAATGCTGCCATCCGGCGCTGTTTCCGCACTCTTTTTTCCCTGACTATTCCAACTGTAAAGCCAGGTTGCACCATCGGGGGCGACTTTTTTAATCAGTTGATTACGCTCGTTATGAAAATACTGCCAGCGTTGGCCACGGCTGTCGGTGCTGATGGCTAAACGCTGATTGTCATCATAGTCAAACTTATAATCGTAATAGCCGTCATCACCCCAATTGCGGCTGCAGCGGGCTGCCGGGCCTTCGCCTTGCCAGCTGAAATAATGTTTAAAGCCACTGGCACGGCAACGCCCGGTTAATAAATGGCCCTGATAAGCATATTGTTCTGTTTGGCCGGCTTGATTAGTGGCGGCTGTTAAATCGCGCTGTTCATCATATTGATACTGCGCCAACAGCACATCCAGCGCTTTAAGGCCTTCTGCGGTTTGCTCAACGGCGTCAATCCGGCTGAGTAGCCCCGCCGCGTTGTAGTGCAGCTCTATGCCGCGCTTACGGGTATGATCTATGCGGCTAAGCCGGCCGAAACGGTCGTAGTACAGTTGCAGGTAGTTGCCCAGGCTGTCAAAAATCTGATGCAGTGCCCAGCGCTGCGGCTGCCTGGCATCGGCTTTTACCGGCACAAACACCCAGTGGGTGTTATCCGGTCGCAATAACACCTGGCTACCATTTTCTTCATGGCGTAGCGCCAGGCCTTCACTCAGTTGATAACTGGTTTGCCCGGCCGCAACCGGCGTAAAAAGCAAGCGGCGGCCTTCTTCATTATGTAACACCAATTGTGTTGTGCCTTGTGCTTCAGGCTCTGCCACAATCTGTAAATGAAAATTACTGCGCCAACCAAAACCCAGGCCAATATTTTCATGGCTTTGACCGGAGCGATAGGTGCGCTTAAACTGCAATGGCAGTGGCCCTGATAAGGCAAAATCGGTTAACTCCAGCACTTCTTCACCGCTACACATCGCCACCGGATCGCCCTCAAAGGCGATATCGCTGCTGGCAGGGCTTACGGTGCCGGCGGCGTTGCTACCTGCGCTGATATTCGCTGCAGACTGCCCGCTCTGTGGGGCTTGTTCAGCACTTTTTCCACCGGGGTTTGCCGCCTTGCTCTGTGTCTTTGCAGCAGGCGCTGCAGGCTCGCTGATGATCTCCGCTTGCTTCGCTTGTTTTACACTAAGCGACAATTCTCCGCCGGCAATGGCTTGCGCCAATTCCCGGTATACCTGACTTTTGGCTGCAACAGCCGTACTATGGTGTGCTTTGCCGCTAAACCAGGTGTAAACCCGTGAAAGGCTGCTGTCGGCAGTATTAAAATTCGGGAAGTTACGGCGCAAAAACTCTTCTGCCTGCACAACAGAGACAAACGTTTGCACCGTACCTTTGGCTTCTGCCGCAGTGTGACTAAAGCACACCACAGTACCAAAGGTGTTTTTTATTTCGAAGCTGGCCATGCTGTTTATACTTCCTTGTTGTCAGAAAACGCTGGTGCCGGAGTGAGTATCGCAACAGCACGATACAACCGGTTTGACAGCTCACACTGCAAAGTTAACCCCTGAAGACGCCCCTGTTTCTGTGCCTGCATCAAATGCCACAGCCGGTATAAACCGCCGCAGGCGCCTAATTCACCAGTGGCGTAAGACGGAAACACAAACTCTGTTGTCAGTTGTACCGCACCGTGCAGATGCTGATATTGCCCCAGCCAACGCGCAGTAGCATCGTCATCGCCGCTGTCCGGCAAATACAGTTGCTGCAACGGTTGCGAGACCGCGGCGGCCACCTGCATAAACAGCGCCGCCATGGCCGGGTCATCCGTGCCCTTTGCTGAGGGGGACGCATCACTGCCACTGAAAACCAGCCTGCTGCCCGCTCCGTCAGCAGTTAAACACAATGCCACCGCACCTTCAGACAGCACACCATTCCAACTATCAGTGCTGGCATAATGTGACAATACAGCTGAGCTTGCCATGCTATCGACCGCTAACAGCCACACTGCGTTTTGTGCGCCCTGTTGTAACTGCGCAGCGGCAGCAGCCAATGCCATCAGCGCACCGGCACTGCCATAGGGAAACACCCGGCAATCTGCCGATTGCAGTAACTGCGGGAAACGGCGCATAATCATTTGCAGCAACGTGTTAAGCTCGCTGTTGTCGCTGCCGGCATACTCCGGCAACACCAGATACACGGTATCGTGCTGCTGCGGACAACAAGGTTGCGCCAATAAGCGCTGCAACAATACTAACAGCCGCTCATTGCGGCTCTCATCCGGCTCTAAGGGCGCAGCAAAGGCAACCGGCACCTTTACACCCTGCCAATCAATCAGCTCAGGCTGCGGTGCAATAACGTCCAACGCTAATGCCTGCGCTCTGTCCTGCGCAATGCCCAGTGTCATTGCTACCTGCGTGATCGCTAACCCCGCTTGCTGCGCAATATTCATCATGCTGTAGTCAACGCACAGGCATCTGAAAGAGGTGTACCGGCAGTCGCAAGGCTGCGATAACACGCCACCAGTTGACGTTGCTGCGTATTACCACCTTGCCATATCCCCGCCAACTGCGCCGAACTGATATGGCTACCGCCAAGTTGGCGCGCGCCTGCCGGCGGCAGTTGAAAATCTGTTACAAGTTGTGGTGCAGATAACAAACTGTCGGCCTCAATACTACCCAACAATACTGTCAGGCTGTCTGTTGCCACTTCACGGCTGTCATCTGCCTGCGCCAACTCAAGCAACAACGGCACAAACTTTAACTGACCGCTGTAGCCCATAGCGGCTATTGCCATATTGGCAGTACCGCTATTATTGCTAAGTTGATTAATAACCCTGCTTTGTACCGTGTCGGATGCACCGGCCATCAACAACATAAGTGCCTGGTGGCTTAACTGCGTCGTAGCCACCAATGCACGGACAAGCTCTGCTTCATCTGTTTGCTGCCGCGCTTTATCGTTCAACAGGTAAATCGCCAGATGGCAACATGGCAACAGCGGGCTGTCGGGTGACAGCTGCTGTGTAAAAGCCAGCAGTGCCGGCAATAAAGACAACTGCCCGCTGCAGGCTAAATACCACAATACTTCCGGTGTAGTGGCATTCGGTGTAGATGCAAGCGGTGTATCAAACGGGTTGAACGTTAACTGTAAGCGTGCAGCCAGCCTCAGATAGAGATCGGTTTCAGCAGTGCTTTCTCCCTGCAACTGCGCCAACACAGTCTGCTTAAACTCAGGACTGCGCCGAATTTTTAATTCATGTAATAACAACCAGATATCAGATTGCTGCTCAAATTCGCTTAACGCTTCCGGCTTTAACAGCACAGAGCGATCTGCTGCCAGCAACCAGTTTAACCAGCCCGGTGCAGTGCTGTCGGCAGCACAATCTGACGCTAACTGCACACAATCAAGCAAACGGTAATCATGTTGGCGTAATTGCGCAAAGCCGCTGTAGCGGTTATGTATTAACGTTAAACGTTGCCGCACTAATAATTGCAATTGTTGCTGTACATTTTCAACCAACAGCATGGCGTCTACCCACCAATAAATACGGTAGGCACACCAACAACAATTTTGCCGCCATGAGCGGTATCGTCGCCCAATCTGGCCGCATTTTTGCCATTAATGAATACAGTGGCAGAGCCGCCGCTGATCGTATCCGGCGGGCCTATGCACACTAATTTATCGCCTTTACGTGCGGCCGGAATGCCACAAATAGCCACGTTAGGCGACCCCTGTATTACCGGTCCGCCCACATGCGGCTTAGGCCCCGGGTCAACCTTTGGGCAAACATGCATACAACCTATTACTGCTGCGGGTTTTGCCATTCTGACTTATCCTGTCTGCCTGAAGCGAGCTTACACCGCTTAATTAATACTGACTTTGCTGCCTTTAATGGTGATATTGACGCCTTTAATATCGATAGAGCCATCACTCTTCATCGATATGGACGCAGCACCGGTTTTAATGGTGATTGCATCACCGGCATCAATCACCAGTTTCTTGCCAACCTTCAGACTGTCATTACCGTCAATGGTATTTTTACGGTCTTTATTCACCGTTTCAGTATCATTACCTTTTACTGTGGTAAGACGATCTTTACCCACCATGTCGGTCTGATTGTTTTCAACCTGCAGCTCAAAATCTTTTTCGGCATGCAAATAAAACAGCTCTTCGCCTTTTTTATCTTCAAAGCGTACTTCGTTAAAATTAGCTGCGCCACCGCCCTTACTGGAGCGGGTTTTAATACCGCTTTGTGTTTTTTCATCAGGCAAACTGTAAGGTGGCATATGATCGGAATTGTACACGGCGCCGATAATTACCGGCTGGTCCGGATCGCCATTTAAGAACTCAACCAATACCTCCTGGTCGCGGCGCGGAAAGAAAAACGCGCCCCAGTTTTTACCCGCCCAGTTTTGGCTTACGCGGATTGGGCAGGAGCTTTCGTGATCTGTAATATCGCTGCGGTCCCAGTGAAACTTCACCGTAACGCGGCCCAGTTCATCGACTGAAATTTCTTCGCTGCCTTTACAGGTAACGGTAGCACTTTGCACACCGGTAATTAATGGCTTTACCAGGCTCAGATGTGGCCGGTAAGCAACGTCTTTCGGTACACAGTAGAACGTATTACTGATCTGCTGTTGGCTCGTTTTTGCCGCACCGGTCTGGCTGGCAATAGCCGCAGTTAACACTAATTCAGTGATGACATACTGTTTACCGGCTTCGGCGTTATCTTCATGCTCAGTTAAAGTAAAGGTTTTGCCGATGCTGAAGCTTCTGCAGTTACTTGCACCGGTACGACGCTCAATATCGCGTTGCAATGCTTCAAGCCGGATATCGGCAATATGCTTGGAACGTGGATGAAATTCCGACTCTGCATCATAATGAAACACTTCATAATCAGCATGGCCACTGACTAACCGGCCTTTGTTAGCTTCGCCGGTAGGTAAAGACGCGGGCTTTTTTAAATCAAAACCACGTTGTACATATTTACCCGGCGCCATAACCAGCGCTTTTTGCCAGTGATGAATATGCGCTTCTGCCAAACTGCCGTTATTAAATTTAACTTTTGCTTCAGCGCAGGGTTCATAAGCAGTAGCTTTATCAGCCAGTATCAGTTTATGTGCGCTCTTAGTGTGTTCAAAGTAGTAGAATATGCCTTCTTGTTGCAGTAAACGCTGAATAAAATCCAGATCATTTTCTTCATACTGCACTTTAAAATCGTAGTCGGGGTAACTGCCCTGCACTTTTGCCGCAACGTCAATTTTTACACCATGCTCACCGGCTATCTGCTCCACTATTTTCAGCACATTTTTCTTACGGAAAATACGGCTGTTAATTCTGTGCTGCATATACCAGGCACTGGCTACCAGCTGCAGGCTGTAATCACGGTACTCGGCTTCTGCCGCCTCTTTGCTTACTCTGGCACCTAAAGCCGTTACGTCTGCTACCACCGCATGAATATAACGCTGCTTTTTGCCACCTAACTCCAGCGTAATGGTTACTTCTTTACCGATCAGCTCAGCGGGTTTGATTTCACGACCGTTGCCATACACTTCAGCTTTAACGCTGAACAGTTGTGACAGCCCCTCGCTAAATACAAACCGGGTTAAAATCAATGCATCTTTGCCAAGCGGCGTGTCAATTTTGATGCTGTTCTTGTCCTGGGTTGCCTGTTGCATCCATTCGCCTCAACTGATTACTGGTAAGATGATCGGTAAAAAAGTAATACAAAAGAAAACTGGTGTGGCAAGCCACACCAGTTAACCGGTTTAGCTTAAAGCTTAGAACCTTTAACGCCGCTGTAACCGTATACCAACGGTGCAGTAACGTTGTTTTTGTCATCTGTAGGTGTAACAGTCATCATCAGTTCGGTGTAGCTGATAACGATAGTTTCTACCGGACGGTCGCCCGATACTGACATCTGATAGCTGCTGATCATCGCATCAGTTAATTCGATTTTCATGATCTCTTCCACTTTATCGCCTTGTTTGGTGATGTGGAACACAGCTTTTTGACCTTTACCGATGGTCGCTTCTTTGAACAAGTCCGGAGACGCTTTGTCCTGCAGCTTAGTGATAACGATATCGTTTAAACGGGTAGCGCTGGCTTCACGGTCCATTGCGGTACCAGTGAATGAGCTCAGTTCACGCTGAGTACCCCAGTCCAATGACAACACAGTGATCATGTCCTTGAATTCTTCAGCGGTCGTTTCGCCTTTGATTGCGCCGTATTTCAGGTAGGTATTTGCTTGCATGCTATGCTCCTTTTGCATATTTAAACAGGTGCCCGATATTGGACATCAAGGTTAGCCCGGGTCACTAGTTAACCAGGACAAAACGTTAAAAACCACCACGCTTACATAATAAAAGCAATATATTAATTACTTGACCACTATGTAAACATAAAAGCTCAGTATGTTTTTAAACTTCACAAATTATATCGCCAAACAAAACATTGACAACACATTATTAACTATTTAACCGGCTATTTTTTAACTTTTCTTTCTTTCCAACCACTTATTTCGCCTTGCAGGTGAGAATTCCATCACTGCACAACATAACTAAAGGCGCCATCCTGCACGTCCAGCGCTACAGCACTCACCGGTAATTGTTTAGCCACACGTTGTAAAATGCGCACTGACAGCTCCGGCAACAGCTGGTTTTGCAAAATGTTATGAATGGTTCTCGCACCCGAGCCGGCATCCAGACATTGGCTGACTATCAGCTCTGTCACTTGCGGGCTGTAACTGAAGCCTGCGCGATAATTACGGCTGAGGCGTTTTTCAATCCGGCCCAGTTGCAAGCCGGCAATAATGGCTAACTTAGCGTTATCCAGCGGTAAATAAGGGATCAGGTTTAAACGACCAAGAAAAGCCGGTTTAAATACGGCTAACAAGTCGTCTTTCAGCGCCTTTGCCAGCCCGGTGGTTGACGGTGCAGTTTCCGGATCTTCAAACAAACGCATCGTTGTATCAGTACCCACATTCGACGTCATGATGATAATAGTGTTTTTAAAGTCGATATCGCGGCCTTCACCATCTTTAATGGTGCCCTTATCAAATACCTGGTAGAAAATGTCCTGCACCCCGGGATGCGCTTTTTCCATCTCGTCTAATAAGATCACGCTGTAAGGTTTACGACGCACGGCTTCAGTTAGCACACCACCTTCGCCATAGCCAACGTAACCTGGTGGCGAGCCCAGCAACAACGACACTTTATGCTCTTCTTTAAACTCTGACATATTGATGATAGTCAGCTGCTCTTCACTGCCATATACCTGCTCAGCCAGGGCAAGAGCAGTCTCGGTTTTACCTACCCCACTGGGGCCGGTTAACAAGAAGATGCCATTTGGCTTGCTTTCATCAGCCAGCTGCGCCCGCGAGGTTTGCACCGTGCGGGCAATCAGTTCCAGCGCATGGTCCTGGCCAATAACTCTTTGCTGTAAAAAGGTATTTAAGGCCAGTACTGTATTTATTTCGTCGGCCTGCATTTTGCCCAGCGGTATGCCGGTCCAGTCGGAAATTACTTCAGCAACCAGCTCTTCGGTTACCTGCCAATGCACCATAGGATCGGCGATATCGGCAAAATCTGCTTTTATTTGCTGCAAACGTGCTAATAGTGGCGAATCTGCTGTTTGCTGTTCTGCCGTTAATTGTGTTGCCAATTCGCGGGCTTCTGCTACCAGAGCTTTTTGCTGCTGCCATTGTTGTTGCAGGGTTTCCAGTAGCTGCACTGCCTGAGTTAACTTCTGCGCTAACTCCTGCAACACTTCATGATGATTAACACCGAGGCGTTGCTCGCGCTGCAGAATATCGATTTCCTGTTGCAGTTGCGTTACTTTGCGCTGTTGATCTTCTACCGGGCCCGGTACCGCATCCTGACTCATAGCGACACGGGCACAAGCCGTATCTAATAAACCAACGGCTTTATCCGGCAGTTGGCGGCCATTAATATAGCGGTGAGACAAGTTAACCGCAGCACGTAACGCCTCCCCGGTTATTGACACCAAATGATGCTGCTCCATTACCGGTAATAAGCCACGCATCATCACCACAGCCAATTCCGGCGTTGGCTCTTCCACTTTTACCACCTGAAAACGTCGGGCCAACGCGGCATCTTTTTCAAAATATTTTTTATACTCAGCCCAGGTTGTCGCCGCTATGGTACGCAGCTCACCGCGTGCTAAAGCAGGCTTTAACAGATTGGCCGCATCATTTTGGCCGGCCTGGCCGCCACTGCCAATCATGGTGTGTGCTTCGTCAATAAACAGGATCACCGGTGTGGCAGAGCTGTTCACTTCTTTGATGACATTTTTCAGCCGGTTTTCAAACTCGCCTTTCATGCCGGCACCTGCTTGCAGCAGTGCCAAATCCAGCACCCGCAAACTGATATTTTTCAGTTTGTCCGGCACTTCACCGGCGACAATTTTCAGCGCTAAACCTTCCACTACGGCTGTTTTACCAACGCCGGCTTCTCCGGTCAGGATCGGGTTGTTCTGCCGCCGACGCGTCAGAATATCAATCATTTGGCGGATCTCGTCATCGCGGCCAACGATCGGATCTATCTTTCCCAATCGCGCCTGTGCGGTAAGATCAGTGGTAAATTGATCCAGCGACGGCGTTTTACCGCCGGCAGTTTTTGCTGTTGCTGCTACGCTGCCCTGTTGCTCTGCACTTTGCTGCGCTAATTGTGGCCACACCCGTAACAGCTCTGCCGTGTCAATTTTATCCAACGCCGGCACTCGACGACTAAGCAATGCTGCCATGCTGTCATCTTTGAGCAAGGTGTAGATAACATAGGCTGAGCGGATCTGCTGATCAGCAAATTCAATAGTGGTGCTTAACCAACTGGTTCGCAGCAAGTTAATCAGCTGCACTGAGATCCCCGGTAAGGCATTGTTACCGGTTTTCATTTGCTCCAGCGCTTGTTGCAACTGTTGCTTTACGGTATCAACAGAAATAGCAAAACTACGCAGCAATAATTGCATATCGCCGTCAGCTTGTTCCAGCATGGCATCCAGCCAATGCTCAATTTCAACAGTGTAGTGGCTGCGTGATTGGCAACGCGCCGTCGCCGCTTCCAAAGATTGGCGGCTGGCCGGGTTTAGTTTTTCAACCAGACTTTTTAACGTTGTAGTAGACATATATGCTTCCTGTGCAATAACTAAGGCCGGGCCAATTGATAACTGAGCCGGGTAAGCTGATGTTGTACTGCGGTTCTGACCGACAAACTGCCGCTCTGACCAAGACTTAAGGAACGTTTGCCCAACTGCGCGGAGGGAAAATCCCGCCGTTGGCCAACCAATGTAATGCGCACTCTGAGTGCAGCCGGCAGAAAATCTGCCAATACGGTACTGATCAGTGCGTGTTGATAACTGCCGGGCAGCAACTGCGCCCCACGACCGGCAGGTACATTAATAACTAATTCAATTGCCGAGCTGATATCCCACACCCTACCGCCCAGCATGGCAGACATCCCCAGGCCGGCATGTTGCCCCTGCGGTAGCAGCCGCATTGCCAACCGGCTTTGCTCATCTTTTTGCAGCGTTAACCAGCGCCCCTGCAATGGCTGCAGCGCCACTTGCGTTTTTAACAACTCGGTCAGAATTTGCGTCAATTGCTGCGCGCTGCGGTTGTGCTGACTGAATGCCCCGGCGTAATACAGACTTAATGCCTGGCGGGCACCGGACAGGGTTTTTAACACCGTACTGAAACTGTCTTGCTCCGGAGCCGAAATTTCATACTGGCAGGCAAAGCGGTACTTTTCCCATGCGCGGTAATACAGCGAGATCAAGCGGTGATTAAACAGATCAAAAAAGTCGCGCATGGTTTTGTCGCGCTGCTTCAGTCGCTGCAACACCATTTCAGTGTAATGCTGCGGCATCACGCCGCTGGGCCCTGTTAAACCCATAAAACTGACATGCATTGCCACGGCGTCATGCTGCGGGTTTTCCATTTGTGCCGTGCGACTTTCTACCTTTGTCACCGGCTGCCCCGGGAAACCCAGATGTTGCACACTTTTAAACCGCACCAGTTCTTTCTTCGGAAACCCGTCACGGCCAACGCCCTGCCAGCGTTTATGCTCGCTGCCAAACTGACGCTCCAGCGAATATACCGCCTGATAAAAATCAAACTCTGACGGATTTTGTTTTAATAATTCCGGTTTCACAGCAATACCTTAGTACCGGAGCGTGCCGGCCAGCGGTGATATAACTGCTCGTGATCTTTTAGCTTCACGGTTAACCGCGTATAACTGTTTACCGTGGCGTACTGGGCAAAAAACACATCCAGAATATTAGCGAAAAAGTAAATACCGCTGCCGGCATAAGATGATTGGGTAAACTCCAGCAGAATTTCGCTGCCACTGCACACAGCAACCCGCCCCTGATGGCTTACCCGCGCGCTGCCGGAACTGATCTGTAATTTGCAGATACCATCAATTAACGCTTTAGATTCCGGTGTACAGCGAAAGTCGTATAACTGCAGTGTTTCTTTTAACCGGCTTAATGCATCATCGCCGGTAAAATGATTCAGAGTTAAATGATTAACCAGCTGCCAACGGCTGGCTTCCTGCAATGCCGGCCTTACACTGGCCGTAGGTGCCAACAGACAACGCACTTCTTTAATCACATCCGCATGCTTGCTGATATTAAAACGCGGTTCACCACCGCCAAACGGCAGGTAAGCCGGCAAATTGCGGTTACTGCACAAGGCCTGCACCTGGACAACCCAATCTTTGCCTGTATCTCCGGCGTTTACGCCCTGAAACTTTCTGTCCACCACCGACAAATACATCTCGGTGCCGGTTTCAGAATAGCCGCCGGCCCAGTCGGCAAATTCACGCCGGCTGTGCCAGAACATATCTTGTTGCTGCAGGTAGTCCGGATGGCCCTGGCTGTAATAGGGATTCAGCGTTACTTCATTGCCAAAAGGGTCAAAAGCCTGCACCTGCTCAATACGGATCACTTCGCAGACATCGGCGTCAAGATAACGTGGCACCAGCCGGTATTCGTACTGTGACGCATCCAGATTGACCGGCTCCAGCTTTTGGCTGAATAAGTTAATCACCGGTGTACAGCCAAGCAGCATACTGTCTGCGGTAATATGCCGCTCCAGTTCATCTGCACCATCGGCAAGGTAAAAATACAATTCAAACTTATCGGCTATTTGCGGCCAATCCGGGTCCAGTTGTTGTAATTCAACAAACAAAAACTTTTCCGGACATAAGAATTGTTCTATCAATAAACGGTAGCCGGCAAAGCTGCGCTGGCTATAAGGCACAACCTGATGCTCATCGGCAAAACCAATGGCCTGCAGCTGGCCGGCCGGCATAAAACGGATAGCTTCAGGGTTGCCGGCGGGTGCTATACCCACCGCAAGCAATTTGCTCAGCAGCAGCTCATACAAACGATACACATGATGGCGCTGACCATTAAGATAAAACCGCAACTTACTGACATCCAGCTCATGCATTGCCGTTTTTTCAAATTCACAGGCCAAATCTAACTTTAACAATGCTTTAGCACTTTGTTGTACCGGCGGGCGCGGTGCATGAAAAGGCGCATTTTTAAACTCGGCCGCTACCACTTCCAACGGCAGGATATCTGTGTCGTAGCATGCCTGAAATGTACAGGGTTTAAGGCCGTCGGTGCGGGTCTCAAACTCTGTGCCGCGCTTTACCGTAATACCGGAGTTTGACAGGTTCTGGCTGGTCAGTTTCAGTATCGACGTTGACGGTATAGGGGCCTGGTAATCCGGATACAGCTGGCCCAGTAAAGCATCGGTCAGTTCCGGAAAACTGTCATCCAGCTTTTGCCGGATCTGCGCAGTTAACAACGCAAACCCTTCAATAAGGCGCGACACATGCGGATCTTCCACATTTTCTTCGCTGATCCGCAGCCGACCGGCAATTTTCGGGTACTGCTCGGCAAACTCGGCGCCCATTCGACGGATATAAGTCAGTTCACGATTGTAATACTTCAATAACTCGTCATTCATGCCTGATAATCTCTGATGGTCAACCCCAAATGCACCGGTTCCACTTCCGAATCGAACATAATGTGTTCCGGCTCGGGGTCGGCGTACAGCAGTGCCTGAATACGCAGGCGCAATACGCGTTCCATATCATGCTCCTGCTCCGGCACTGTAACTTCCACATCGACAAAACGCGGCTCAAAACGGCGGATGGTTTGCTCTACCGCGCGGCATAACTGCTGACGCCCCTCGTCAGAGTCGACAACCATCACCGAAAAATCCGGCAGGCCATAGTTCAACAAGCTTTGCGGCAACTCGGTGTAGCTATCCGGCCAGGTGTGCCATTGCACCCGGCTGTTAAGTAAATTCTCTAAATCGCGACGCACGCTTTTGCGCAATGCTTTTAAATCGAAACCACGCCGACTGCGGCCACTGTCTTTTTGGCCCGGCGTATCGTCTATCAACCGGTCCAGCAAAGACTGTTGCAATGGCTGTTTCTGATGCAGTTTCACCGACGTTGCTCCGCGCTATCAGTGCGTAACCACGGCATCTGACGGACGCAGCGATTTCAGCTCAGAAAAAGTCAGTGCGTGCTCGCCGGCCAATAACATTTTTTGCCCCACACCGGTAACCAACTTCTCATCATGCTGCTGCCAGTCGGTATCACGGCCCATCCGCTCAGAAATGCGCACACTGCCGATATACGTCATCGGTACAAAAACCTCCCCCTGCGGGCCGTCTTTAATGACGATTTCCGCACGACGCCAAACGGTATCAAGCAGCGACTCAGGCTTTTTTAGGTTCAGGCTGTCTATTTCGCTGAACTTCGCCAGATAGAAATGTCCGTCGGTGCCAAACAGCTCCAGATAACCGGCCAGGCTGTCATCTAAATCACGGATGTCATTACAGGCTTCGCCGTTAACTTCAACTGCCGTTGCGTCACGCAGTTGCTCAAGCAACGCCGCTGCAGTAACTGCCGCCGCGCTGTCTTGCTCTTTCAGTGCCAGTCGCAGCGACAATTGTGCTTCAAACATGGCATCCGGCTGTCCGAATAAAGTAGCGGTTACGCCGCCTTGATAAAAATCCTGCCGTGCCGACGCGGCGCGGATCAGCTGGCGCAGATTTACCGCACCTACCAGATAATCCGGGTGCTGGCGCACCATCATATCCAGTTGCTGATCGGCTTTTTCCAAAGCGCCCTGGATACATAACAGTTCAATGTAAGCCGCGCGCACATCTGCATTGGCAGGATCGTCGCGCAATAACTGCACAGCACGCTCGGTAGCTGCAATCAGTTCGCCTTGTTTTATTAATGCCTGTAATGATTTCACGTTTAACCTCGTGCAGTAGCTGCTTGTTTAGGTGACAGTTCAGCAACCAGCTTCACAGTAGTAATCATTTGATCTAACTGAAAATGTGGTTGCAGCTGAATAATGGAGTAGTAACGACCGGGCTCACCGCGTTTTTCCCGTACCTGGATACGCGCTTCGCGCAGCGGGTGACGGGCCCGCACATCGTTTGACGCATCCGTAGATGCAGTGGTGTAGTTGTGCAACCAGCGCTGTAATTCTTGTTCGCACTGCTCTGCTGAGTGATAGCCACCCACTTTGTCACGGCCAATCACTTTGATGTAATGAGCAAAGCGCGCCACACATAAGATATATTGCAACATCGCCGACAATCTGGCGTTTACGCTGGACAACTTATCGTCATACACTTTTGCCTGTTGCACAGATGCATTGTTATAAAAGGCAAAATAGTCGCTGTACGGCACAACAGATAACGGAATAAAGCCGTTATCTGACAGCTCTGATTCAAATCTGTGGCCAACCAGTAAATTAACTGACGGTTTATTGCTGGCTTGGTATTTCTCGGTTTCGTAACGGCTGGCCGGCAAATTACTGACTAAACCAAAATTATGCTGACCGGCTTTCATGCCGCGAATTTGCGCAAACCAGCCGGACTCGCTGTAAGCTCTGACTAACACAGCGGCAAATGCATAGGCTGCGTTGCCCCACAAATAATCGCGCTCCGGCCGCGCCAGTGCTTCGCGAAACACAAAACTTTCGGTGCGTGAGCCATCATCTTTATAGGGGCTGCGCATCAATACCTGGGGCAGTACCACGCCGAGAAAACGCGCGTCTTCCATTGCCCTGAGCGCACGCCATTTCACATATTCCGGTTGTTTAAACTGACTGCCAATGTCTGACACCAGACCAAGTTCCGAGAAATGATCAACTCCGAATAACGACGGATGCGCCGCACAAATAAAGGGCGCAAAGGCAGCAGCAGCGGTGCGGGCCACTTCTTTTAGCGTATCCAGATCATGATGCAGTTGCCCGGGACGGATCTTATGACTGATTTGGTAATCGCCGATTAATACGCCAAAGGGCTCACCGCCCGGCATATCGAATTCGTTGTCATAAATCAGTTTGAAAAAATCACTTTGATCAAAGTCGATGGCCCGGCTGATATCTTTACTCAGTTCCGGCCAAGACAATGACAGTAGTTTTACTTTAACCTTTTGCCCGCGGTCGTGGCGCTCGGTTTGCTCGGTCAGATACAGCACACCACGCCAGCTGGCTTCAAGCTGCTGAAACAAACTGTGGTGAAGAATGTCATTGAGTTGCAGGTTAATCAGCCGGTCTATGTCGGCGATAGCGCGACACAACATAGCACTGACAACGTTACTGCTGCACACTTTGCTGCCGGCAACATGCTCCAGCCAATACAAGATGGCCGCCAGCGGATCGGGCTCACGTAGAAAACGTGCCAACACACCACTGCGCTCCAACCGGGTATACGCCGGCTGGCTAAAGCCATCTGCCGGGGTATTGCTAACAGCGGCTTGGTCAAACACATCCTGTGAGACAAATTTTACTGCGTCTGCCATGACATTCTCTTCCACTTAACTGCGTAGGATAATGCGGCTATGCCGCCGGTTGAGGGGGATAATCTCAACCGGCAGCAAAGCTGCTATTAACCACCCATTTCAGGGATTTTTGCTACCAGACGCAGCGAAGTAGACAGTTCTTCCAATTGCAACCATGGCCGCAACCACGCCACTGCATTATAAGAACCCGGACGGCCCGGTATTTCGCGTACCTGCACCTTGGCATCGGCCAGTGGATAACGTGCACGCACTTCCTGACCACTGCCCTCAGAAGCATTGACATAGCTTAAGATCCAGCGGTTTAACCACACTTCGACATCTTCTGCTTCCATAAAGCTGCCGATTTTGTCACGTGCCAAAACCTTTAAGTAATGCGCAAAACGCGAGGTTGCCATCAGATAAGGTAAGCGTGCAGAAATTGCTGCGTTAGCAGTGGCTTCAGGTGTGTCGTATTTCTTCGGTTTCTGTGCCGTTTGGGCACCAAAGAACACCGCGTAATCCGTGTTTTTATAATGACATAACGGTAAAAAGCCCATTTTACCCAGCTCAGCTTCACGCCGGTCGGTAATACCAATTTCTGTCGGGCATTTCAGATCCGGGTCACCATCATCACTCATAAAGATGTGGCTGGGTAAGCCTTCTACTTTACCGCCGCCTTCAGCACCACGGATGGCGGTACAGAAGCCATATTGGGCAAAAGCATTGGTCAGTTTAGCACCCATGACATAAGCGGCGTTCATCCAGCAATACTCAGAATGCTCAGTGGTTTTTGCCACACCTTTTTGGCCGTCAAGTTCAAATTCTTCAAAACCGAACTCTTCTATCGGACAGGTTGCACTGCCGTAAGGTAAACGAGCCAGCACGCGTGGCATCGTTAAGGTTACAAAACGGGAGTCGTCACTGTCACGGAATGAACGCCATTTGGTGTATTCCAGCGATTCAAAGATTTTTTCCAGATCGCGCGGTTTAGACAACTCGGTCCATTCGTCAAAGCCAAATAATGCCGGTGAGGCAGCAGACAGGAACGGACAAAAGCCGGCAGCAGAAACATTCGACATATAGGTCAGTGTTTCGATGTCTTCCGGATGGTTGGTAAACTCGTAATCGCCGATAATAGCGCCGTAAGGTTCGCCGCCCGGGGTACCAAACTCAGACTCATAGACCTTTTTAAAGGTTTGGCTCTGATCAAACTCTACCGCTTTGCTTAAATCTTTATACAGCTCTTTCTTACTCATGCTGATCATGCGGATTTTCAGCGAAGCACTGGTTTCAGAATTCATTACCAGGTGGTTTAAGCCACGCCAGCTGCCTTCCAGCTTTTGAAACGCCGGCGTGTGCATAATGGCGGCTAACTGATCTGAAATCAGGGTATCCAGCCGGTTAATGGCTTCATTAAAGGTAACAGTTAAGTTTTTGTTCCAGCTGACAGTGCCGCTTAACGCTTCTTCTGTCAGGGTACGCAATAACTCTTCTGCCCGCGACGCATCAGTTTGCTTGGTTGCGCCGATAGCCTGCTCCAGTAAGGATGAGGCCGACGCCTGAGCATTATCATGCTGTTCTACTAACGCTTCCGTACTCATGTTATTTGTCCTCTATGCTCAGATCCTGCGCCAGCTTCTGCAGATCTTGATCGTTGTTCAGTACCCGCTCCAAAATATTCTCCAACTCTTCTGAGCGGTCAATTTTAGTCATCAGGTCACGTAATTTATTGCGCGTGGCCATCAGTTTATCTAACGGTTCAACCTGTTTAACAATGGCTGCGGGCTCAAAGTCCTGCATAGATTTAAACTCGAGGTCGACACTGAATTCACTGCCATCACCGGATAATTTGTTATCCACTTTAAAGCTCAGTTTCGGATTCATCCGCTTTAATACTTCGTCAAAGTTATCGCGGTCGATCTGGACAAAACGACGATCTTTCAGTGGCTTTAAGGCTTCAGTGTTCTGACCGGCAAAATCACCCATAACGCCTACAACAAAAGGCAGCTCTTTTTTAACCGCAGCTCCTTCTGTTTCAACGTCATAAGTAATATGCACACGGGGCTTACGCACCCTGGATAATTTACTGTGAATACTTTCCATTGACTCTCTCCTGTTACTCAGCTGTTATTTGTTGCAGTTCATACCCTTTAACGGGCACTACTTCTGTTGCGGGATCCCCGCCAGCCGGAAGTAATGGTTACGGCTGTTGTTATCGTCTATAAGCTCTTGCAGCAATTCGGGTAAGGTGAGCCCGCTCCAGTGCACTACCTGCTCCAGCGCATAAGAAATAGGCGAATGCGGCTCTGTTTTGCGAAAAAACTCTGCCGCTTGTTTCAAACTGTTCAGTACCTGCTCGCGGCTTTGCACCTGCTGCTGTACCGGATCCGTCTGCAGCTGCTGCCCATCTGCCGGCTCTGCATTGTGATCGCTGACTACATTAGCCATCTGCGCCAACTTATCAGCAGCCAGATAGTTCACGGCATCAAGGCATTTTTGCAGTGTTTTGCTGATAGCACTGGTGGGTTGCGGTTCGCCATTCATGGCGCTATCCATTGCTTGAGACAACAACGAGAACTCTGCAATTGCCTGTTCAATTTGTTGTTTCAACTGTTGATAAAATGCCGGCGAAGATTCTGCTACCGCATCTTTAATTTGTTCCAAACTGGCTATACCGGCATCTGCTTTTTGCTTTTGTCGTTTTTCATCTTTACGCGAGATGTCAGAGGCACGCTCAAACTGCCAGCAAGCATATTGGCCAAACGCAGTAACGTCTGTCAGCGGAATACTCAGAATAGGAGTGATAAGCGCACCATCCCCCTCATAACCATTCAGGCCGATAAGAGGTGCTATACGAACTTCCATGCCATCTTCATCAGGCAATGGATACAGATGTTGCCAAAAATTTTCTATTAACAAACGCGTCGTTTTAAAGCCCACCGCCAGCCCGGTAAAACCATGAGTTCGGCACAATGCTTCAATTAACCAAGCGGAATACTCTAAATCTTTAACTTCTGTACACAAAACATTGGGAAGTTTCTCTGCTAACGGCCGCCAGTCTGACGCCAGCGCGAGAAAGTCTTCTTCCTCGGCCAATAACGCCCGCTCATTAGCGCGGGCCTGACCGCGGCTGTCTTTAAACTGGTAATACTGCGACGTCGGCGAGATATCAGTACGCGGATCAATGCCGGCCGGGTTGGCTTGGTCAACCGCTTCAATTAACAATTCAAAATCAATTAATTCACTGTATTCCATCACAACAACCAAAATGAGACGTTATCCAGCGAATAATGTTACTTTATTGTTTTAATGATGACAACAATTAACTATTATTTTCTACAGTCTGGCATAAACCGGTATCGTTTTATCTTTTTCATTAACATCACTAGCCTGATTGTCAACTTTTACCAAAATGCAGGTAACATTATCACGTGCGCCGGCAACCAGGGTTGAATGCAGTAATGCCCTGCTTGCTTCAGCAATATTGTTATGCGCCAGGTATTGGCAAATTTCTTGATCTGTCAGCTCTTTATTCAGACCATCGCTGCACAGCAGAAACAGATCCCCCGGCTGCCAGGCGCCGCTGACGACATCGATCGTTACCGCAGTATCAACCCCTACGGCACGGGTAATGACGTTGGCCAATTCATGTTGCTCTGCTTCATTTTGATGTAGCAAACCTTGTTCAACCATCTCATTAACCTGACTGTGATCGCGGGTGATTTGCCGCAATTGGTTATTCCGCAACAAATAACCACGGCTGTCACCGGCCCACAGCAGATGGTAATAAAACTTGTCAATCAGCAACACCACGACGGTAGAGCCGGCCGTATTGCCCTGTAAATGTTGCTCACTGTAACGGCATAGTTCACTGTTTGCCTGCTGCAGTGCTTCCGTCAACAATTGCACCGATGGCTGATTACTGCGCTGTACCGCTACTCTGACCGTATCCACAACTAACTGGCTGGCGACATCTCCGGCAGCATGTCCGCCCATGCCGTCAGCAACAACCCAAACACCGCTGTCAGCCAGATCCAAACAGGCGTCTTCATTTAATTTACGTACCAGCCCCTTGTGTGTTTGGGCATGGGATACTACCTGTCTCATCGTTATACCGTTCCACTACAGTTAATGTCTGCACTCTGCCAGTGCCAGCGCTGCCAATCACCGGCCAACATAGCAGCATACTGGCTGACCTGCGGTAATCCATTCGTTACTAAAGTACAGGGTGACACCTGCTCAGAGCCGGCAGTCCACCACAGGCAATAGCGGCCAAACTGTTGCCGGTAACTGTGATGCAGCAATAAAGCGGCGTCCAGCGGGCAATTTGACTGCAACACCCATGCCGGCCGCCCCTGTGCCGGCGCCATCTGCGCCGTACTGATTTGCTGTGGCTGTGGCCAGTCAAACTGCGCCTGAGCCATAGCCGCCAACCAGCTGTCAAAGTTAAAATCATCTTCCAGAGTCAATAGTGCCTGCTGTTCCAGCACATCTGACCATGTACTGTTGTTACGGGCATGCACAGGTGTACATGGCATAACTTTAGCCAGGGTTAACGGATAGTGCCTGCCAACCTGGTCAACACTTGGCATCAAACATCCCATTATTGCGTCTTTACCACATACGCCGGCTGATAAAGCAAAGTGCCAAACAGGGCTGGTTAAATAGGTACTAAGCCAGGTATCCGCCAACTGCTCGCGGCTAACAGCCAACACTGCCTGCAACCATTCGTTCCAACTGTCGACGAAGTCCGGCGCCAATCCCTGAGCCAAAAAATCACCACGGCCCGGGATCTTACCGCACATGCCGACGTCGGTTATAAGCTTGCCGGACAACTGAACGTCTCCAATGCACTACTCCAGAACGGGTTATTTACGGTATCCGGTACCAACTCTACCCTGGCGCTGTTACCCTGCACTGCCAGATGCAACACCATGTCTGTGCGGGTTTGTGGCCGGTTTTGTGTCAGCTCATCAAGAAAACGGAACCATGACCATTCTCCCTCTTTGCTGATATTAGATGGTAAGCCTGAGTTAGCAGGGGTAAACACCAGCCGCGTTTGCAACTTGTTACGATCGCCGGGCCAGAAAAACTGCCGTGAGCGTGTCGGGCCGTGGCGATAAGATAACTCCTGGCCATCCAGCTCTAACAGCAAGTGGGTAATATGCCGATCTAAATAAAGTGGCCTTAAACTAAAGCCGACTTTCAGCTTTTGACTACCGCCGTCGAAGAAAGCTGCGCGTATTTTCTCAGCATTTTGGAAAGTCCTCAGCACACTGCTATCCAAACCAATATCTTTTTTAAAGGTCCAGCTGGAGCGACTGGTGTTCACAAATGGTTGTAGATAATCTTTAAAGAAGCTGTCTAACGTGCCGCCGTAGCCAAAGAACCGTTCGAAATCACGCAACTTGATATCGTCTTTGCTGCGGCGGTTTAACGGGTAGCGTCCGGCGATAGCCCGTTTATACTCCGCCAGTACAGTGCCCTGCCACGCTTCATTTATATGTTGGCGGCTGCCTTTGGCGAACAACTTACCGGTATCTGCCGACAACTCCCCGAGCCAATCTGAAAACGGTGCGGGAACATCGCTTTTTAACCGCCGCAATGCCACGCTCAGCTCATTACCGCCCTCAGCGTTCAGCTGGTTAGCATAAGCCTGACGAGCCATGCCACCCGGAATATACAGCCGCTCGAGATACTCATTGTACATACGACTGGTTTGCGCGATTTGCTCCAACTGCGCATCACCGATATTGAGTAACTGACTAAAAGCCTGCTCAACTTCTTTACCGGGTAACTTTTGCGTCAGCGCAGACATATCATCAGGCAACAACCGGTTTAAGCGCGATTTTTGGCTGGAAAACTGCGTGTCGGCCACTTTACCGGCGACATCCTTCGCCATATTAGCTTCAGCCGACTCAGGTAAACTGGTTAGCCGCACGTTTTGCTGTATCGCTTTAATAATATTCTGAATAGGCTGTTCCGGGCCGGACAGCACCTTGGTAACAAAAACACCCTGTTCAACGTCATCTACCGATCTGATGCTGATGTCATCCAGCAATTCCTGCCACAGATAAACATAATCACGCAGGTACTTTTCCGTTACCTGTTCCGATAAGCTGCTGTCGGCCTGGCCGTTCTCACCTTCGGCTTGCTCGCCGTATACCCAGCTGTCTTCCATCAGGCTGCGGATAATGCGGCGTTTTTCCACATTAAACAAACCGTGAAACCCCTGATAGGTATACAGACCGGAGATCCCCTGCTGCAGCGGTAAGCCGCTTTTACGCTGCACCACTTTTACCCCGTCGGTGCCCAGTACATCAACCAGACGAAAATCCGGAATATGGCTTCTCACTAATTCGGTACGGATCCGCTGATAGGCCCGCTCAGCCAAAGGCACGGTAAGCAACAGTTCACGGGCAGCAATCACTACGTCATCGTTGTAGGATGCGCCCTTAATGCCGTTTTCCAGCAATGCCTGCAGATGATTTTGCAACGATAAGCGCAGCGGTAAGTTAACGTCGCCCGGGAAACGTCGCTCTACATATAAAGAAAACCATGAACTGACTTGCTCCGCATTAAAATACTGTGGCTTAAACACCATCAGATAGGTTTTCAGTGTTTCATATAAATAATCACGATGTTGCGCATTAAGCTGCATTTCAGCGGTAAGGCTGTCGAGTAAAAATGGCACAAAACTATGATACAAACCGCTTTGATAGGCTGTTTTTGCCGCCTGCCCCAATTTATCACCCTGATATAATCCGAGGTTCTTCGGCCCGTCGGTCGGCAGCGCGCCGGCATAACCGGCTGGTAAATCACGTAACAAATTTAACTGTGCGTTTAATGCAACAACATCCTCAATATCCGTGCCCGACTCTGTCAGTTGCTGATAATCAGCAATAGAGCGACTGACTTCATCTACCAACCCGGTGTTCCAATTGTAACTACCGGCCCAGGCGACAACTAACCACACCGCTGACACCGCTGTTGCGGCTAACACACCGCGGCGTATCAGCCGGTGCCTGGCTTTATGCTGCAAGTTTACCGACGCCAGCTCGCGCTCAGGAATAACAATCTCTTCAAAGAAACGTTTAATAAAGTAGCCTTTACCTTCGCCGGTTTGCCGGCGCAGTGGCGGCTCTGCCAAACCAAAGTTACTGCCCAACTGCGACATAATGCGATCTATCGGCACCCCCTCCTGGGTTGCACTGGCAATATAAACACCGCGCAACATGGTGGCTTTTTCAAACGGATTCGGCGCAAAAATTTCTTTCAAAAAATCATCTGCTGCACTTTGCAACAGCCGCAACTGGCGCGGAAACTCGTAAATAGCGGCGCGGTTTTCTGCATCGTGTTCGAATTGCAGACGGCTGAATAAGCGTTGCGTCAAGCGGTTAATAATGGCGTGAAACTCTTTGTTAAACTGCGCAACTACGCCTTTTTCGCTGTCATCCTGCGCGGCGTCAAATGTCATGCCCCATACTTGTTCGCGCTCTTCTTCGGTCAGGTTGTCAAAAAACTCGGTAAAGCCGGCGATTAAATCTGCCTTGGTAAACATGACATAGACCGGAAAACTCATACCTAACTGGTTTTGCAGCTCTTGCACCCGCTGCTTAATCGCCCGGGCATGTAAGTTACGTTCGGTTCTGGTTTGGTTCAGTAAATCCGCCAGGCTAACGAACACTATAACGCCATTAATAGGCCGGCGCGGGCGGTGCTTACGTAACAAACCTAAAAAGCCCTGCCAGGCAGTGGAGTCTTGTGCCGCATGGCTATCCTGAGTGGTATAACGGCCGGCGGTATCTATTAATACGGCTTGATTGGTAAACCACCAATCGCACTGCCGGGTGCCGCCAATACCTTCAATCGCATCGGCCCCCATATGCTCTTTCAGTGGAAATTCCAAACCGGAATTATGCAAGGCGGTAGTTTTACCCGATCCCGGCGGACCAATCAGCATATACCAGGGCAACTGATAGATGTCGCGTGCCTTGCCAAAACGGGCATGCTTTAAAATATCCAGCGCTTTTTGCATCCGTTCGCGTAATACGTCGATGTCACGCTTAGCCAACTCGTCGTGCTGCTGAAATTCATCACCGTTAAGTAAGGTATCAACCGCTTGCTTGTGCGAACGCGTTTCACGCAGGCCTTTAATGTAATGGGTGCCGCCCCACAATAGTGCGATAACCAGCAGGGTCACCAATCTTGCACTGGCACCGGCCAACGGCTCGTACCCGGCAATTGCCAACAAAGGCCCGCCAAACCATATCAATAACGCTAATGCCAATAAACCCAGCACAGTAATAAAAACGCTGGATTTCAGCAATCTGACCAGCGATTGCAGCGCGGTTTTAACTTTCATAACACTTCCCTTGTTTAAGGCCTTACTGTAGCAAGTCTATTTCAACGCGACGGTTCATAGCGCGATTAGCAGCACTGTCGTTTTCGGCTATCGGATTGGCATCACCATGCCCCTCCGGCCATAACCGGCCGCGCAAATCTGCGCCTGCCGCCAGGGCATCGGCCATAGCGTTAGCCCGCGCCAACGATAAATGCCAGTTAGACGGATATTTGCTGGTAAAAATAGGCAGGTTATCGGTATAGCCACTCACCAGAATGCGGCCTTGTGTGCCTTCCAATGCTCTGGCGATCTTCGCCGCCACCGGCGCAAAGCCTTCATTAATACCGGTACTGCCCGGGCTGAATAATTGGTCTAAACCAACGCGAATGCGCACCCTGTCCGGTAGCTCGATCACTTGCAGCAACTCGCGGCGAATTTCAGTTTGCAATAATTGCTGTAAGCGAATGGCATCCTGACGAGCTTTGGCTGATGCCGGCTGCGGCGCGTCTTGTTCCCAGCTAACCAGGGTGTTCAGTTGGCGGTGAACCTGATCGGAGTAACTGTTTATCTGATAATTCAGATACATATAACAACCTAACAAAGCGGCACCCACTACCGAGCACAACACCCACAGCGGGAACTCAGCCTGTAGCTGACTTGCAGCGACAACCTGACTGCGCCAGCCTGGGGACAGCTCACGCGGTGGTTCGCCGCGTTGGCTGCGAATGGCTTTATAAGCACGCTCACGAAAACCTTCCAGTTTTTCAAAACCGCGCTCTTCTATCCGCATCTTGCCGACAAAACCAAATGACAAGCAAAGGTACTGCAGCTCTAACAGCAGCAAATGCTCTTTCGGCGCGGCAATAGCGCTGTCGAGCAAAGTGAAAAAGTACTCTCCACCGAAGGTTTCATTATGGAAAGTTGACAATAAACTCTCGGTAGCCCAGTCACTGTTGCCACCCCAGCCGGTATTAAGTACTGTTTCATCAAGAAACGAGCACATGCAGTAGCGGGCTTTTTCTATCAACTCACTGCTGATGCCTTTGTAGCGAAGTTGTTGTTCATACTGGTTAATCAGTTGCACACAGCGCGTTTTTAACCCGGGTACATCAGCATGCTGTACTGTACTGCGAATGGGCGCAACCAAGGAGAATAACGCCCCGGCTTCATCAATGAGTATGTTGTCGCTGATCGACAATACCTGCAGCTTTTGTGCGCTCTCCGGCGAGCGCACATTGGCAGACATCCGTGTTTTATCATTGTCGCCGGTGTTATCCGCTGCCACTGCAGCTACCGCACTTTTTACCGGCGCCCGCCCACCGGGCCTGGGTTTCATCACTGTTTTATCAGACATTGCTTACCGTCCATGTTAATCAGTCGCCATAAGGCGGTTATGCCTTTATTGCCCAAAGTTCAATTTTCAAGCCAGGATAGTTACCGGATAAATGCAGGGCTAAGCCGCCGCTGTTTGCCAGCCGCTCCCAATAAATACTGCCTTTGTCCAGTTGGAAATAGTGATAACCGGCATGATAAGGAACTTGTCTTGGCGCGACCGGTAAGCCGGTTACCCCAATACCGGGCAACTGGTTATTTACCAATTCACGGATATGCTCCACGGGGCCTATTTTTAACCGCGCCGGTAAATGTTTACGAATATCGTCTGCCGGCAGGTCTGCAGCAACCGCCAACACAAACTGAGCGTACTCCAGCAGAGATTTATCTGTCAGCGGCGACACCAGGATGCCAAACTTAGCTTGCTCCAGTGGCAAGGCCTGGGCTGTTTGTTCCAGTACCACACTGAGTGTTTGGTTCATAATGACGCTAAGGTTGCCGAAAACGGTTGTCAGATCATCATGTTGATAAGCCGGAAACTGCGGTGGACGTTTTTGCCGTGCCGTAAACGTGGCAAGTTCGCCCAACATAGAAATCATTAAACGATACAGGCTGTGCGGATGCTCCAGCACGCCGGTTTTCAAGTGCCGTAGCAAAGGTTCATAGCGGTTAAGCACCTGCAACATCAGAAAGTCGGCGATGGAGTTGGCTGTACCCTGCCCCTTGCCCAGGCGATCGGCTAAGGCATCAGCCCGCTGACACAACATACCAAGCGCTTCATTTATAAAAGCTGACAGCTCACCATCCTGCTGCACATCTACCAGCGGCGGAATAAACTTTTTCAGCAGCTTAACTTCGCCTTGCTCTGATACCTCACGAATCCGTGCAACCGGCATACAAATAAAACCACCACGGTCTTCTGATTCCAGCTTAAACAGCAGTTTAAGCTTAGCCAGTTGCAACAACTCGGTGGCCTCTTCCGCCAGGCTGTTATCTGCCACACTGTGCTCAGCATAGCCGTAGCGGCTTATGTGTGAACTGTCGTGGCTGCTGATATTCTGACTGCTGCTTTTATCCATCGCCAAACACAGATAAACCAGCTGATCGCGACAGCTTTTGCCAACCTGAATAGCTGCCGGCAATGCTTCAACTGCCGGTAACTGCAGTACAGTGCCATCGGGTAAAATGGCCTCCAGTTCAGATAAAGCAAACTGGCCGAACTTCAGGCTCTGCGGGTCAACAACACAACGACGCACGCCCCAGCCATAAGGCAATTGCATACTAAGCTGCTGCTGCCTGCTGTAATCAAAATAACGTTCCTGCTGCTGAAAATGCTGCGGCCTGAGAAACAAGCCCTCAGACCAGGCGATACGACTAAAATCACTCATGCTGTAAATCTCCGGGGCAGACAGTTTAACGCTTACGTTCTAAATCATGCTCACGGATATACACCGCCAGTTTATCAACGTAGACATAAAAGTCGTCGTAACCGGTGGGCTTTACATCAACCACTGCGCGCCACCTGGCACCTTCAATGTCGCGATAAGCAACCACTACTGCCACGGCACGGGTAGCCGGCTGTAACGCCATCCGGTACTCACTGCGTTGGCCCGGTTCAAATACCAGCTCATCTTTTTTCAGCAAGTCGGTGCGTAAAATAGCGTCAGGATTGTCATACAAGGCAAAAAAGTCCTGATTTTCAAATACCGTTTTTGATGCCAACTCGTATACCTTGATGATCACCGGAGACGGGCGACCGTCAAGATCCGGATTAATATCCTGTGCCACACGAAAATGCAGCTTGGTGGATGGCGGAAACGTTGCATACACCGCCTGACAACCTGCCAATACGCTAACGCTTAACCACAGCACTACCAGCATTTTTATTGTTTTCATCTCTACCACTCCTTAAGGTATCGTTAAAACAGCTACCGCAACCTGTTTATTTTTTGCGTAAAAAGGCTTCATAGGCGCTGATAAAATCATCATTAACGCCCTGTTTATCTTTATTATTCAGTTCTGCTGCCAGCTCAGCATGCAAGGCTTTGTAGCGTGCCCACAACCGTGCCTGGCGCTGTGCCGGATTTAACTTGTCAACAAAGCTGCCACCAAAATCACCGGCTTCTATTCGTTGCGGCGCCAACTGCGTCAGTAAGCCGGCCATAGCGCCACCTGCACCGGCAATAATGGCCGATTCATGCCGGCTGATATCGGCAAACGCCTCGGCTATCGCCTGGCGTGGCGGCATAAAACTGGAGCCGCGGCGGTTAAATAAGTTATGAAAGGCGTCATCGATATTGGCGGAAAATTTCAGCGGGTTATTTTCCCGCTGTTGGAACGTAGTTTGATTAACCCGAAAACTGTTTTTTACTTCCGAGCGCGCATGCATAACGCTAACCACGCCCTGCAAGGACTGTTGTAATGCCTGCCCCAACTGCTCCCACCAGGCGGCAGAGTCGGCGGCTTGCAGATTCGCTTCAGAAACACCTAATCCCTTGAGGAAGGCCTGTAAGCAGGACTGTTCTTCAGCCGGCATGTTTTGTTTTACCGGTTTATCCACAACCGCTTTGTGGCTGCTTTGCAATGCGACCGCAACCGGAGCCGCCGGTGTTGCAACGGCGTTATCATTAGTTTGCCAGGCTGATGCCCAGTCATCCGGTATTAATGCCGCAGGCGCTAAGAAGTGGTCATCCATTACTAACTCAGCACCGGCCTGATGTTGTGGTGGCGCCATATCGGCAGAGCGTCCGTTAAAGCTATTGGCAGACACATCAGAAATCAGCATGCCATTGCCGGCAGACGCTGTGATATTTTGCGATTGGCTCGTTACCGGAGTAGTGCCCGGTATCGCCGATGGCTTTGGTTGCAAGTCGGCAACAGTTTGCAATTCATCTATCAGCGCGACCTGAATTTCGTAATCACCCATGCAGAGCAAATCGCCGTTTTTCAGCGTATGGCTGTTACCCTGGCCAAGTGCGTCCACCGCGCGGTTTACAAACAATCCGTTAGTTGATTTATCGGTGATAATAAAGGTGCCGTCTTGATGACGGATAACGGCATGCTCTGATGACACTACCCGTTCCGGGTCAGGCAGATACCAATCAGCTTGCTCTGAGCGGCCCAAGGTACCGCCACTGCTGTCAAAGCGTTTTACGGCAACCTGTCGGGGTGATAGCCTGTGATAACTCAGTACTGATAACTCAAGTAACATATCCCTTCGTCCCGCTTCCCGTTCCTGACACTAAAAATACAATTTGTTTACCGTAAATCGACGCAAAAGATTAAGTTAAATTTATTGTTGCGTCAATAGCACATAAGTTAACATCTAAGCAAAATACGTTGATGACTACAGCTAAAATATGTGGAATAATCGCGTTAATTTAACATTTAGCCTGCGTTTTGTTTATAAATACCAGTGCGGCGAAGATCAGTACCTGATTAACAAGGAGTGAATTATGGCAGTTCAGGACAGCACGGGCGTTAGCGGCGTAACCAGCGATACTGCTATTGATGCAGATAAAACGCGTTATGCGGTAAAACCCTCCGCTACGGCGGCTAACACAGCAACAGTGCCTGCTATACAAGAAGGTATGCTGATTAAAGAACGCTACCTGCTGGAGAGCAAAATTGGCTCCGGCGGCATGAGTGACATATATCGTGCAACTGATATCTTTTTACGTGATGCCGGCGTTGCTAATAACACTGTGGCGATAAAAGTATTGCAACAGCAATTTGTCAGTCAACCGGAAGCGTTACAGTTGCTGCTGCAGGAAGCGCATAAAACTCAATTGCTGTCACACCCGAATATCGTCAGGGTGTTTGACGTTGATGTTGATCAACAGCATTACTTTATTGTGATGGAGTTTCTTGATGGTGAAAGCCTGGAGCAGGTGATAAAGCGCTATAAACCCAAAGGTTTACCGCTAAAATCAGCGTTGAAACTACTGCAACAAATTGCTGATGCATTAGACTTTGCACACCGCACCGGCATTGTTCATGCCGATCTTAAACCGGCAAATATTATGGTAAACCGTGCCGGCGACGTTAAAGTACTGGATTTTGGTGTATCGCAAAAACTACAGTTAAACCACGATATATACGCTGCAGAAACGCATAGCCAAACGGCACCGTTAAGTGGCTATACGCCTGCTTACGCCAGCCCGCAATTACTGGCCGGTGCCCCCCCCTGTGTCGCCGATGATGTATTTTCTTTTGCCTGCCTCAGCTATGAACTGCTGACCAGTAAACATCCGTTCGAACGGCTACCGGCAGATAAGGCTGCGCAGCAAAAGAAACAGGCAGCTAAGCCAGCACATTTAAATGTGTTGCAATGGCGCGCGCTGCAACAAGCTTTGCAATTTGACCATAACTTGCGCAAAACCAGTATCAGTGCGCTGATCAAGCGGTTTAATCAACCGGTATGGCAGCCGGTGGCGGCCACAGCGGCAGTGATTGCTCTGGCTTGGGGTGGCTGGCATTACCAACAACAGCAACAAACCACACTACTGGCGCTGCAGCAAAAAGCGGAGGCTGTCTCAGCACAGCAACAACAGTATCAACAGTTGGCGGAAGCAGCACCTGCCGACCTGCTTGGTGCTTTGAGTGCAGATGAGCAAGGCTCGCTGCAACGCGAAGCTTTGTTGCGCTTACGTCAGGACAGCGTACTGCAACATTTTGAGCAGCAAATTGATCAAATTATCAGTGATCGTAGTTTTAACTACCCAAACTATCCGCAAATTGAGCAATTGCTGGCCACGGCCTCGGCACTCTACCCTGACTCGCACTACCTGGCAGAAATACGCAGCAATATGCTGCGCAGCAAGCAAACCGCGATCGAGGTACTGCGTTCAAGATTGAACCAATTGTTATTAAACCGCCAATACCAGCGGTTGCAAGGCGACACGCTGGACCCGTATAAAATTGTTGCAGAACTGCAGCGTATCGACGCTCAATATGTAGCTCAACCGGACAGCGCCGAAACAGCAGCTTTTGTCGCTGCCTTTGAGCAAGCAGTAGCGGAAAATAACGCTCCACAGCTGCAGCAGCTTATTAATGTCGGGCAACTTATTTTTGCCAGGCACGGCGACACGGCGGAGTTAGTAGCACATGGCCGGCAGTTGGCTGCTGCGGTAGATGCCATGACAGACTACAGCACTGCAGCGGCAGAAAATGCTGACGCGCCCTTTCCGTACCAGGCGGCAGAGTTATTTTATCAACACAGCTTTAATCTGTTGGAACAACAATTGGCCAGCAGCACTGAAGTAGCAGAAGTTGATGCGGTGTACGATAAGCTGCAGCACTACAACGCTTTAGTGCCGGCAGATTTTGTCTTACATTCGGCAATGCGGCGCAAACTGGCTGATAAGTACCTGAGTATTTCCGGTGAATTGTTAAAAACGAACCAGGTACGTACAGCAGAGCGTTTGATGCGCCGCGCCAATGAGCTGATGAGCAGTATAAACAGCTGATTAACGATAGCGCTCTACTCCCTCGCACAGCTGTCTGATACCCGATAATGTGCGTGGTGTAGTGCGATATAAGTGATCGGCGTTCACTGCTAAATACTGTTTTTTCTTTACGGCCGACAGTGCATCAAAGCGGTGCCAATAACTGAAATCTGCAACAAAATCGGTGCGTACCGGCTGGATAATCACTTGTGGTGCCGCCGCTATAACCTGCTCAATACCTACTTGCGGGTAATCACCTTTGGCACCGGCAAAGGGGTTGGCTGCTGCGCATAAGGTTAACATTTGCTGTGGCCAGGCATTATTTGCCACGGTGCTTAAGGGCAAGGTACCCATGGCGAAAAACACCGGTACCTGTCGCTTATGCTGATATTCAGCCCGTAATTGTTGCAATTGCTGTGAGAAATCTGCAGCCAGCGCATTGGCCTGGTTATCCTGACCAGTCAGCTGTCCCAGTAAGCGTAATTCTTTGGCGATATCTTCCAGCAGCAGCGGGTCGGAAAACACCACATTGATACCAAATTGCTGCAGACGGCGGATGTCAGGCGCAGGGTTGCCGCTACGCCAGGCAATAACCAGATCCGGTTGTAACGCCAGCACCGCTTCCAGGTTAATAGCTGCATAGCTGGCTACGCGTGGTAACTCAGCCGCCTCAGCCGGATAATCACTGTAATCACTAACGCCGACGACCCGGTCGCCGGCACCGATAGCGAACAACATTTCTGTGATATGTGGTGCCAGCGCAACAATACGCTGCGGTGCAGCCTGTACTGCCTTACAACAGCAGAGCACTAACACCAGCATTGTGTACAGCGGTATATATCTCACCAATCAATCCCCCGCTGGGCCTTAATACCGTTATCAAACGCATGCTTAACATTTTGTACTTCACTTACAGTGTCCGCCAGCTCAATCAAGCGCCGGTGACAAGCGCGGCCGGTGATCACCACATGTTGTGTCGCCGGCCGTTGCAGCAACGCCTGTTCAATACGCTGTAACGGCAAATAATGGTAACTGAGCATGTACGTCAGTTCATCCAGTAACACCAGATCGACAGCCGGGTCAGCCAGAAATTGCTCAGCCTGCTGCCATACCAGCTCAGCAGCAGCTATATCTGCGGCTTTATCTTGCGTATCCCAGGTAAAACCGGTGGCCATAACCGCAAACTGCACGCCATGCTGCTGCAGTAAATTACGCTCGCCGCAGTCCCAGCCACCTTTAATAAACTGCACCACCGCTGCACGTAAACCATGGCCTACCGCTCTGGCTACAGTACCAAAACCCGAAGTCGACTTACCTTTACCGTTACCGGTGATCACCAACAGCAAACCTTTTTCATCCACTGCCGCCGCGACTGCCGAATCAACCTGAGTTTTTAAACGCTGCTGACGCTCTTTGTGACGCTGTTGCTTTTGTTCATCTGTAGTCATAACTACCGCTATAGCCGTTGCCGGCGCATAATTAAAAGGAAAAATATACTGCCGGCCAACGACGTAATCACTCCCAGCGGAATTTCCTGTTGTGGCAGCACAGTACGGGCAAGATTATCTACCCAGATCATAAACAACGCGCCAACAACAGCACACCCCAACAATAAGCGTACTGAGGTCACACCGAAAAAGTGCCGCACGATATGCGGGATCATTAACCCGACAAAGGCGATGCCGCCGCATTGTGAAACAATACATGCCGTAAGCAACGCCGTAGCCAGCAATAACACCAGCCGCAAACGTTGCGTGTTTACCCCTAAAGTACGGGCACTGTCGTCACTGAGTAACAATGCATCGAGTTGCCGGCGCAGAGCCAACGCCAGCAGCAATACCAAAAGCGTAACCGGCGCCAGCAACAATACGCTGTGCCAATTGACAGGGCTTAAACTACCCATTAACCAGAAAATCACCCGGTTAGCGGCAAAAGGCTCGGCAAAATATAAGATAAAGCTGCTGATTGCACTGAGCATAAAAGACACTGCAACCCCGGCCAGCAAGGTGATTTCTATTCTGCGCCAGTTTTGCCCCGCACATACCATAAACACCAGCGCTACGGCAAACAAAGCGCCGCAAAATGCGCCCAACGCCATACTTACCATCTGAGGCGGCAGCACCACACTGACTAAGGTCGCCCCCAGTCCGGCGCCGGCCATTAAACCAAACAGATAAGGGTCGGCCAGCGGGTTGCGGCTGGCATTTTGCAAAACAGCGCCGCTAATGGCCAGCCCGGCACCAACAAGTACAGCACAAAGCAAACGTGGTAAACGGATTTGCCAGATAATCGTCTCTGCCATTGCAGATTGCGGCACCTGCCCGCTTAATACTTTAACAATATCACTGACACTAAGCGTTGCACTGCCGACGTTCAGGCTTAACAGCATGCTAAACAGCAGTAACAGCGCCGCCAACGACATTGCCAGGGGATAATGCCGTTTCAACATACCGGCTCCGGCATAAACGTAACTTGCAACTTTCGTAACCGGCTTTGCATATTCACTTCACACGGCAGACCAAATACCTCCTGCAACATATCGGGTTGCAGCACTTCGGCAGGCGTGCCAAATGCACACTGCCGGCTCTTATTCAGCAACAAGATTTTGTCACAATACATTGCAGCAAGATTTAAGTCATGCAAACACGCCAGCACCGGAATAGCCAAACTGCGCGTCAGCTGCAATATCTGATGCTGATACTGTACATCCAAATGGTTAGTGGGTTCGTCCAGCAATAACAACGCCGGTTGCTGGACCAGGGCGCGGGCGATGTACAGCCGCTGCAATTCGCCGCCGGATAACGTATCCGTCAGCTGTGATGCCTTATGCAGTAAGCCAACCTGTTGCAGGGCTAACGCAACCTGATGCTTATCATGGCTGTTACTCAGCTCAAACCAGCTTTTATGCGGTAATAAGCCCATCGTAGCGACTTGCTCTACTGTTAAGCTAAATAAAGGCGGCGCTGTTTGGCTGACCACGGCCAAGCTCTTTGCCAACTCCAGGTTGCTATAGCGTGCTAATGCCCGCTGGCGCAGCATAATATTGCCACTATCGGGCGCCAATTCACGTTGAATAAGCCGCAGCAATGAACTCTTACCGGCGCCATTAGGCCCGATAATGCCGATAAACTCGCCATGCTGTTGGGAAAAGCTGATGTTATGCAGCACAGTTTGTGTACCAAGCTGCAATGAGACGGCTGAAAGCTTAAGCAAAACCCACTCCTGAAAAGCAGCAGGCCCACCGATAAAAGGGGAACCGCCGCTGCTGTGAACTCCCGCACGCAGGCGTAATAAGGCTCAGGCAGGTCTCCTGACTTAAAGTGATAACCCACAATCCCCTTCCCGGCATTACATCGCCAGTGGTTAATGATTGCAGCACTTTTTACAGTTGCGGGTACAGTGCAGGCATTTAACCTGCTTCCCTTTTCAGCGGGCATACACCCGCACCTCAGCGCCGGCAAGTGTAACAGAAAAAGATTTCGGGCAGCAAAATGAAAACGCCGGCTTACGCCGGCGTGTTCGAAGCTAAAAACCTTAGCTGTTAATCTAAGGCACTGATTAACGTTTTATCCAGCCCGTCTTCTTTCAGAATTTTTACGATAGCTTCGCAATGTTCAATGGTAAAATCGCCTTCAGCAATCTGCGTATTGAGCATATTACGGCGCTTCATCACAATATCAGCCACCATTTTCTGGTTTTCGCCTTTAACGCCACCCATTTTGCTATATAGCTTATCTAAATACGGATATAAGGTTTTCTCAGCATCATAAGCTGCAGCGCGAACTGTCGGGTGAAAATCTTCACAGGCATTCAGATTAAGTAAATAAAAGTTCAGGTAGCCGGCAACGGTTACCAATTTATAATCCTGTGTATCGGCAGCAGCTGAGGTTGAAAACACTGCTGCAGCAATCACTGCACTTGCCCACTTTTTCATTATGACTTCCTGTTTGTTCACTTGCGTTGTTAATCAATCTAACCAGAAAGTACTGCTTTTGCAATCTCAGCAGCTTAAAATAAGCATGCTGAAGTCATTGTTATACTATCTGCAAGCCGGTTTTTGTCTGTATTGTAACGTCAATTAATAACTGTTGTTCAAGCCCACAATATACTGAGAATAATTAAACCGGTAAAAGCAGACATTGCCAGCACCATATACAACGAACTGGTTAACCAGAACTTAAGCAGCGTTTTGCCCCAACTCTGACGATAGTAAAATTTCTGGCATAACAATAAATACAACGGCATCCATAAAAACGCGACCTCCGCCAGGCGGCTGACTATTGTTGCCAACCACGGCCAGTTGATATAAGCAGGAAGTAGCGACAAGGCCAGATAAAACACCGACATTTGCAGAATAAAACTGTGGCTGTGCAATGCGACAATTAAATGCTCCATGTAGTAGCGGTTTGAGCGGATATACAGCAGCTTTAATAGCAAAGCAAACAATGGCAGCAGCAAAAACATCATTTGCGGCGCCAGGCTGAAAAACTTATTAATCGCCAGTTTTGGGTTGGCGATAATAGCGTCCAGCTTAGCATCAAACTCTTTTTGCCCCTGATCAGACAAGAAAGATAGCTTACTGTCGAACGGAGTTTGCTGCTGCTCTTGCTCTATGTCCCGCTGAACCTCTGTTATTACATCCGACCAAATTTTCCGGCCTTGCTCCGTCGGCTGTCCGGGTTGCACTACAGAAACTTCCGGCGTCATAGTATTAACCTTGGTATCGGGTAGCAGCCTGGCGAAGATTAAAAACGCGATAACAGAGGTAAACAAGTACAACCGCAGCGGCGGCACATAAGGTACGCGGTGGCCATCGACATAGCGGCGACTTAAAAAGCCGGGCCGGAACCACAGCGGCAGCAGCGTACGCCAAACGCGGGTATCCCAGTTGCTGAACTCGCCAAAAAATTCAGTAACCACACCGCTGACATTGCGGATATAGCTCTTTTTTTCCTGGCCACATTGATGGCAAAAATCCCCCTGCAACAGGGTGTAGCAGTTATCACACTGCCCTGCTGATACATCCATTTTTAGTTTACCGGCTGCTTTCTCTCTATGCCGATTCTACGTTAAGCAGTTGTTTTAGCAATAGTTGTCCGCAACCTTGCCGCGGACAGTTAAATTGTCCGCGGACACTCACTCCGCCAGCAATGATATATTTAGTTGTGCTATTTCAATAACTTAACATTTGGCATTAAAGCTGCTATGACGTTATACAAGCAATAAACAGGGACTTCAGATGATCCAGGGTACAGCGCAGCAAGACAATATTATTCAGCGACCACAAAAAAGTGCATTACGCCGCTATCTGCCGGGCATTGCTATAGCAGGCCTTATCTCGCTGCTGGCTGCAGCGTTTTTCCAATCTGTCGGTGAAAGCGCCGCTCTGGTTCTACCACGAAATCAAATGCAGTTTGCTACCGTGCAACGCGGTGATTTAGTGCGTGATGTCGCGGTGCAGGGCCGTATTGTCGCAGCCAATGCCCCTACCCTGTATAGCCAGGAAACCGGCCAGGTGCAGCTGTTTAAACAACCTGGCGAAGCGGTAACTCTGGGTGATTTGCTGGCCACCATTACCAGCCCGGCCTTACAAAACGACCTGCAACAGCAACAAGCGGTGTTAGCGGGCATGCAAAGCGAAGCTGAACGCGCCGAATTGGATGCCCGCGAACAACAACTGGATATGGAGCAAGTTATGAACGCGGCTCAGGTTAACTTATTGGCAGCGCGGCGCGAGCTGCAACGTGCCACACAGTCCATTGAACTGGGCGTGATCCGCAAGCTGGACTTTGACATTGCAACAGACAACCTGACCAAAGCTGAGCTGGAGTTTGACCATGCCAGGCGCAAGGTGGAGCTGGCAAAAGATAAGCTGAGCTTTGAACAAAGTTCGCGCAAGCAAGATATCCACCGTCAGCAATTAGTGGTCGATGAGCTGCAACGTAAAGTCGCAGCGTTAAATATCACCGCCCCGGTGACCGGCCAACTGGGCAACTGGTTGGTAGAGCAACAAAGCCATGTGTTGCCGGGCCAGGCGCTGTTAACCGTAATCGATTTAAGCCAATACGAAGCAGAACTGGCGGTGCCGGAAAGTTACGCCCGTGATTTACAGTCGGGCCAACAGGTAGAAGTTAACCTGGGTAGCCAGCTACTAAGTGGCACCATTAGTTATATCGCTCCGGAAGTGCGCAATAACCAGGTTAGCGCACGGGTACGTTTTGTTCAGGCCGATAACACACAGTTGCGCCAAAGCCAACGCTTAACCGCCCGCGTTATTCTGGAACACAAAGAAAATGTACTGAAAATTGCCCGTGGTGATTTTGTCAGTTCCGGCGGCGGCCGCCAGGCCTATCAGGTGTTGGATAATCAAGCGCTGCGTAAAAATGTCGAGCTGGGTGCGCTGTCGGTGCAGTGGGTAGAAATACTTAGCGGAGCTACCGAAGGCGAGCAGTGGGTAATTTCCAACCTCAGTGATTTTGAAGATCACAGCAGGGTAAATTTGAACTAATTGGATAAAAATAAGGACAAGAAGATGATAACGCTAACTAATTTAAGCAAGATATTTCGCACCGAGTTAATTGAAACTCATGCCTTGCGCGATATTAATCTGCAGGTAAATGAAGGAGAGTTTGCTGCATTAACCGGGCCGTCTGGCTCAGGTAAGTCAACGCTTCTGAATATTCTCGGCACTCTGGAAAACTTTGATGCCGGCGATTATCTGCTCGATGGCATATCGGTAAAAGGTTTATCAGATGCCGCGCTGTCTAAACTACGTAATGAAAAAATCGGTTTTATCTTTCAAAGTTTTAACCTGATAAAAGATTTCAGCATTTATGACAATATCGAGCTGCCACTGCGCTATCGTGGTTTAAAAGCCAGTGAGCGCAAACAGCGCATTGAACATGCGCTGGAGCTGGTGGGCCTGCATGCCAGGCGCGACTATCTGCCGGGGCAATTATCCGGCGGCCAACAACAGCGGGTGGCTATCGCCCGAGCTATTGCCGGTCAGCCGCGTATTCTGCTCGCCGATGAACCTACCGGTAACCTCGACTCATTGATGGCCCGCCAGGTAATGGAACTGCTGGAGCAGATAAACCAGCAAGGCTGCACCATTTTAATGGTTACGCATGATCCGGATCAGGCGCGCCGCGCCGGACGACATATTCAGATCATCGATGGCCAACTAAGTGACGCGGTGTTATACGACCCCCTGGCGGCACAGAGCGCTTAAGGAGCTGAGCATGGAACAGTTTATCTACTATCTTAAAGTCAGCTTTGTCAGCATTAAGCGTGCACCACTCCCCTATGCTTTAACCATTTTTATTCTGAGTGTGGGCTTGGGTATTTTTTTTGCCAATGCGACGTTTTACTACCAACTGAATTCCGATCCGCTGCCGCATAAAAGCAGTAAATTGTTTTTCCCGATGATGCTGTTGGCACCTTACGAGTGCACAGACTGCAAACCACCCGCGGTGCTTAGTTACAGTAATATAGAAAAACTCAGCCAGAGCGATATCCCCTCAGCCAAAACAGCAATGTACAGTGCCGATGGTTATCTGCGCAAAAATGCTGAACAGACCCCTATGCCGGTTAATATCCGCATTACGCAGCGCGATTTTTTCAGTATGTTTGACGTACCGTTGCTGCATGGCAGTGTTTGGCCGGATAACAGTGCCAGGCTTGAAATCATTCTGAGCAAAGCCACAGCTGAAAAACTCTTTGGCCGTACCGATGCTGTAGGTGAAAAGCTGTTACTGGATGACCGCCATTTAACGGTGACGGCCGTGTTGGATGACTGGCAAATGCTGCCGCGGTTATACGACGCCAATAACCGTAACCATTTGAGCCCTGCGGATGACATTTACCTGCCATTGGAAACCGGTTACGACATGAATTATCTGTCTAATACGCAGTCGCAAACCTTTGATGATACCGATTACCGCAAGTTAAGTACTCAGGGACGCACCGGCGCACTGCACCAACTGCAATACTGGGTGCAACTGGACACCCCGACCGCCCAACAAGCTTACAAGCAGTTTATGGCCAATTTGGCACAGGATGAAAAGGTTGCCGGTCGCCATCCGTCGGAACCCAATAACCAGTTAGTAGCAATGCGTAATATTGTTAACTATTTTGGCGGCGAAAGCAGCGACATCAAAGCTTTCGCGTTGGTCACATTGTTGTTTTTACTGGTGTGTTTATTTAATGCCAGCCATTTGTCTTTAAACCGCTATTTAGGTAATCAGTATGAATTTAGCCTGCGCCGCGCTTTGGGTGCAAGTCGCGGTCAGTTGCAGTTGCAAATGCTGGCCGACGTTTTATTGATGGCAGTGTTCACTATTGCCGGCGCGCTGCTGACCGGCTATGCCGGTATCAAACTGATGAACCATCTGTTGCCGCGCAACAGCCTGTTCTCTTCGTGGGATCTGCCGCTGTTACTGAGCTTACTGGCTGTCGCTTTTATCTGCAGCTACCTGGTTACGCTGTACCCGTCGCTTCGCGCCTCTTTTGGTACTTTAAATCAGCAGCTTAAGGAATAATAGCTATGTCATTATATTTACTGTGTAAAGTGTTGTTCAGCCGTAAAGTAGTAACAGCCCTGTTGTTACTTCAACTGGCCATGACGCTGGCGCTACTGCTAAACAGCTTGCTGCTGGCACAACAAACTCAGCAGCAACTCAATCAACCCACCGGATTGGATCTGGACAATACTCTGCTGGTACAACTTAAACCTACTACTGCAGCATTACGGGTTTATCCGGCACTGGAAGAATTACTCAACCGGCAACTGGATGCGGTGCAAGCGGTTCCCGGTGTCATCGCAGCTGCCTATTCCAACCAATCTGTCCTCCTGCACGGCGGTAATAACGGCAATATTTATGTGTTAGAGCAACAAGAACGCACTAATGTGTCTACTGTGCCAATGTACTTTGTATCAAAGGGTTTTTTCAACGTCCTGGACAGCAAGGTAATTCAGGGTGAACTGCCACAGCACTCCGTGTCACTGGACGCTCCGGGCAGCCCGGATGTGGTATTAACCAGCAGTCTGGCAGACAAACTGTTTGCCGGTACGCCAGCTGTGGGCCAACAAATTAATCGCGGCCGGGTGGCAGCGGTTATCAATGACTTTTACGGCCAGCGCAGTGGTGACCATATTATGTATAACAGTGTACAGGTCGCCCCACCTTATGGTGTTGATTGGGGCTACAGCATTTTGTTGCGCACTGATCCGGCGCAGACCGAATCCGTAAGGCGGCAACTCGCCTCAGTGTTGCGTAATGTTGAATCTAACATCGAAATCTATCATATCCGCTCTCTGGCAGAGCAACATCAGCACTTGTATCGAAACGAGTATGGCCTCGCCATGTTGTTGGGGGTCTTAAGTGCGCTGATGCTGCTGGTCACTATGGTATCCAGCTACAGCAGCACTCATTTTCATGCGCTGAAACGCCAGCAGGAAATTGGTATTAAACGCGCACTGGGTGCCAGCAAAAGCTTAATTTTATTGGAGTTACTCAGTGAAAACTGGCTGTGTACAGCCTTAGGCGCCATGCTGGGTGTAGCATTAGCGCTGTGGTTAAATCAGGCCTTGGCACAAGTTATTTCTATACCGGCATTGAATTGGTATCTCCCAGTGATAACGATAGCGGTACTGCTACTTTGTGTCACTGTCGCAACATGGTATCCTGCGGCTACTGCTACCCGGGTATCACCGGCTACTGCCACTAAAGCCTTATAAACTATGTTGAAATTATTGGTTATTGATGACAATCAGCCAATCTGTCAGGCCCTGCAAACGCTGTTTGCCTTGCAGGGTTATCAGGTACTGTGTGCCGGTTCTCCCGAACTGGCCTGGCAACTGTTAAACGAACACAACATCGACCTTATTCTGCAAGATATGAACTTTAGCACCGGCCAGATGCAAGGCGTCCAGGGCAAAACTTTATTTTACCAGCTACGGGAACGGCGCCCGGATATTCCTATCGTATTGATGACAGCCTGGACGCAATTGGAGATGGTAGTCGAACTGGTAAAAGCCGGTGCGACCGACTATATCGCCAAACCGTGGGACGACCAACGCTTGCTGCTTACTGTCGCCAATGCCCTAAAACTTAAACAGCTAACCGAACAGCAGCAACGCATTGAGCAAGCGCGCAGTGCCGCCTTTGCCGGTAAAGACTTATGCGGTTTGGTATTTGCCAGCAGCCAAATGCAGCAATTGCTGCAGATGACTCTGCAATTGGCGCCATCGCAGGCAGCCGTGCTGATCACCGGCCCCAATGGCGCAGGCAAAGAAGGTATTGCCAATGTGTTGCATGCCAACTCACCACGCAAAAATAAGCCGTTTATTAAAGTAAATATGGGCGCCCTACCGGCAGATTTACTGGAAGCGGAGCTGTTTGGCGCTGAGGCCGGTGCCTACAGTGGTGCCAACAAAACCCGCATTGGTCGTTTTGAAGCAGCAGATGGCGGCAGCTTGTTTTTAGATGAAATTGGTAACTTATCCTTGGCTGGTCAAGCTAAGTTATTACGCGTGCTGCAAACCGGCGAATTTGAACGCTTAGGTTCGAGCCACACGCGTAAGGTAGATGTAAGACTGATCAGCGCCACCAACAGCGATTTAACCGCTGCTATTGTGCAGGGCCAGTTCCGCCAGGACTTGTACTACCGCGTTAATGTAGTGCAATTGGCTCTGCCGGCGCTCAACGAGCGTCCGGACGATATATTACCGCTGGCACGCTATTTTCTCGCCGGTAAAAAAACGTTAAGCCATGCTGCAGAGCATATACTGTTAAACTACCGCTGGCCCGGCAATGTGCGCGAGCTGCAAAATGTCTGTCAGCGAGCGCTGCTGCTAAGTAGCAGTGATGAAATACAAAGCGCCGATCTGGGTTTAGCGGACACGGTCAGCATAAACAAAAGATCGCTGGATGATATCGACCGTGTTCAGTTAGAACAGGCACTGCTGCAAGCCGGAGGCGTGGTGTCCCGTGCCGCCAGGCAGCTTGGTATCAGCCGCCAGGCATTATACCGACGCATGGAGCATTACGGTATTGATGCGCCCTGACTTACGCTTTAGCAGCCACAGTCGGCTGAACCTGTTGTGTCTGGTACTGACAGTGCTGGCCCTTGCTCTGCAGCATAGCTTTTTCGGCAACAGCCCTGGCATCACTGCCGCAATTTGCAGCGCAGCTATTGGCCTGGCCCTGCTGTTGCACTGGGCAATAACACCACTGAGACTGGAAATACAAGCACTTAACCTGCATGCGCAAAACCTGCAGGATGGCAGTTTTAACACCAGTGCCAATCAACTGACTGTGCACGAACTGCGGCCACTGGCAGACAGTCTGCAGCGGATGTCAGCACAACTGAGAGCTGAGCGAGCAACCTTATACCAACGTGAGCTGTTGCTTGATACTGTGCTGCAGAGCAGCCCCACTGCGCTGCTGCTGACTGACGCAGCTGATACGGTGCTAATGAGCAACGCTGCAGCAAGGCAACTGCTACACGCCGGCAAAGCGTTTGATGGCAGTAAGCTTCACACTATTGCGACTGATAAGCCTGAACTGCATCAGGCACTAATGCGGCAGCAACAGGGGTTGATCCGGTTGGATACCGCTGAGCAAAGCGTCTGGCATTTATCGGTCAGCCAATTTCAACTGAACCAGAAGCTGCACTGGTTATACCTGCTCAAACCGTTAACACGCGAGATTCAGCGCGAAGAGCTGAACGCCTGGAAAAAACTGCTGCGGGTCATCGGCCATGAACTAAACAATACCCTGGCACCGCTTTCATCACTGGCCTTTTCCGGTGGGCAGCTGGCGCAGCAGCAACAGCATAACCAACTGGGCCAGCTGTTTGACACTATCAGCGAGCGCTGTTTGCAGCTGAATCAGTTTGTTCAGGCATATATTGAGTTTGCTAAATTACCACCGCCGCAATTGGCAAACATTAATTGGCCACGTTTGATTAATCAGCTGCAGGATCAGTACGAGTTTGAGTTATTGGGTTGTTTACCTGCAGCAGACTGGCAGGCGGATGCACAGCAACTCATGCAGTTGCTGTTAAACCTGCTGAAAAATGCCCATGAATCAGGCTCAGCGCCGGAGCAAATCACTTTAAAACCGGTTGAACACCCTGACAAGTTGTTATTGATCATACAGGACGCCGGAGGCGGTATGAGCGATGAGATATTGCAACACGCTCTGGTGCCGTTTTATACCAATAAAAGCGGTGGCTCCGGCATAGGGCTGACGTTGTGCCGCGATATTATTGAAGCCCACGGCGGCCATATCGGTTTGCGTAACAAGCCACCCGGCCTTGAGGTTACGCTGACTCTGCCACGGCATCAACCACACACGACAGCTTAACCCCCTGCTATTCCCAATACACCGGACACTGCTTTTTCTGTGCTTTTTGCAGCATTTCCAGCAGCGGCAGCGCACGGGTATTTAAGCTGATCTGCGCTTTGCTGTCTTGCTCACTATCAGCCCGTTCATTGCCGGCTTGTTCGGCTTTAGCCCGTTCTTTATCGGCAATGGCCGCCAAACCCTGCTGCAGTTTTGCCAGTGCTGCCGATACGTCCTCTGCATAAAGTGCGGACGGAATTTTATCGTCACGGCCCATCAGCTGCAGTAATTGTACAGCAGCCTCTTTAAAGTAAATTAAATCGCCGCTGGCTTTGGTTTTAAAGGTAACTATCATACAAACTCCGTTCTCAGGCGTAGACTCGGCAAACATTTGCTGCCAAGCTAAACAATAACTTAAGCATAACGTCAAAAGCTTACGCCATGTCAAAATATATACTCGCTATTGATCAGGGTACCACTTCAAGCCGCGCCATAATCTACAATCCGGCACTGCAAGCTATTGCCTCTGCGCAACAAGAACTGCCTCTGAGCTATCCGCAGTCCGGCTGGGTTGAGCAAGACCCTGCTCAGATTTGGCAAAGTGTCAGCAGCAGTATCGGCCTCGCATTACAGCAAGCCAACCTGACACCGGCTGATATCGCCGGTATTGGTATCACTAATCAACGTGAAACCACTGTTTTATGGCACCGCAGCAGCGGTAAGCCGTTATACAACGCTATTGTCTGGCAAGACAGACGTGCGGCGAAGCTCTGCCAGCAACTGAAAGATGCCGGTCACAACAGCATGCTGCAACAAAAAACCGGTTTATTAGCCGACCCTTACTTTTCTGCCGGCAAACTCAGCTGGCTATTAGATAACCTGCCAACAGCCCGTGCTCTGGCTGAATCCGGCGAGTTATGTTTCGGCACCATCGACAGCTACCTGCTGTGGCAACTAAGTGGCGGTAAAGTGCATGCCACTGATGCCAGTAATGCCAGCCGTACTTTACTGTTTAATATTCACAGCCAGCAATGGGACAATGAACTGCTGCAGCTGTTTAATGTTCCTGCGGTTATGTTGCCGCAGGTACGCGACAACGCAGCAGAATTCGGCCTGACTGATAACAGAATGTTTGGCGCCGCAGTGCCGCTGCTTGGCATGATTGGCGACCAGCAGGCAGCTTTATTAGGCCAGGCCTGTATCAACCCCGGCATGGTAAAGTGTACCTACGGTACCGGCTGCTTTGCCGTGGTAAATACCGGCGACAAAGTACTGCACAGCGAGCATAAGCTGTTGAGCACCATAGCCTGGCGCTTAAACGGCAATACCACCTATGCGCTGGAGGGCAGTATTTTTATGGCTGGCGCAACCATACAGTGGCTACGCGACCAACTGGGCATTATTCATCAGGCCAGTGACAGTGAGGTGCTGGCAACCGGGATTGATTATCAACAAACCGAGCTGCTTGTGCCCGCCTTTACGGGTCTTGGCACACCACATTGGCAACCGCAGGTAAGGGCAGCATTATTTGGCTTAACCCGCGACAGTGGCCGCACGCAAATAGCGGCGGCGGCACTTCGCAGCGTAGCCTATCAAAGCCGTGATTTACTTATCGCTATGCAACAAGATGGCATCAATGTCAGCAGCTTGCGTGTTGATGGCGGTATGACGGCCAACCGCTGGTTTTTACAAGCACTGGCAGATTTAAGCCAAACAGCAATAACGCGCTGCCACACAACCGATGCCACTGCACTGGGCGCAGCATTTTTGGTAGCGCTGCAGCTGGGATATGTCGATAAGCTGGCAGATATCAACACGATTTGGCACAGTGATTGGCAGTTACAACCTGAGTTGTCACCGACATTGGCCGACGCATTGTATCAGCGTTGGCAACGTGTTAACGCAGCACTGGTAGCATTGAATATGGCGATAGCGTAATAACCAACACAGTTCTAACCATCAGATTTAGAAAAAGTTTCAATTCAGCGAAAATTAAGCTTGCATAAAAAACCAGCGTTAATTAGAATGCGCACGCTCGAAAGGCAAGTCTCCCGAAAGGGTGTACACGCAAAGCTTCAGGTCTAAGGGTTGCCGTAAAGGCATCTACGATAGCTGGGCTGCCGTCGCTAAGTGCGATGTTTATTCTGCTCTGTCAGAGTTAAACGACATGCCTTATGTCCTTTCGTGTTCTGCAACCACGGTTGCATTAATGATTGTTAATTAACTCACATTTTGGAGCTCGAATATGAAAGCAAAATTAATCACTTTAGCTACTGTTATTGCCGCCACTTCATTTATCAGCGCTCCTGCTGCTGCCAACGATCAATTAGCTCAATCTATCTGCTCTTATGTTGCAGCGGATAGCAAAAACAACCTGCGTAAAACTCTGTCTGATAACCGCTTACGCCTGCGTAACGTATATGACGGTATTGTATGTGACGGTTTACCACTGGTTCGCCATGCAATTAAACACAATGCTGCAGACGCTGCCGGTTTTATCATCAGCCAGCTACCTGGCAGCCAGGTTGCCGCTTCAGGTGACATAGAGTGGGCTACCAGCAACGGTTTCGGCACGTCACCAATTATCGCTGCAATTAAAGAACGTAGCGCAAGCTAATATCCTGATTCTGAAATAAGGCGCCCGTGTGGCGCCTTATTTGTTTTTATACGACTACTTATATGACGTGAAAAAGTTACGCCTTTAACACAAAACAATGCTGTTTAACGTGCTCTGCTATGCCAACACCTGCTTCAGCCATGGTTAAATAGGTTTGGTCGGCACCGGCAGCAATAATATCGCGCGCTTCATCATCATGCATACTGTGCGACACGATAAAGCCGCCAAAACCGGCATTGCGCAGTTTTTTTGCGGCGATCATTTTAGCTTCTACATCGTTCATGCTTAAAATCACCGCTTCAACCTTGCCAAAATCCAGCCCTTGCCAAAACACCTGATCTTCAGCGTCGGCATAGAAAATATTAATACCTTTTTGCTGATGTTCGGCGACTTTGGCCGGGTCCGAATCCATCGCAATAATTTTACGACTGCTTGATAAATAATTATAGGCCGCAGTTCCGGTTCGCCCCATGCCCATAATCAACACATCAGCATCTCCAAGTGATACCGGTTGTTCATCCGGGTGATGGATATTGCGTTCAAATTTCAGCAAACGGTTGCAAAGCTTTTCGTATAACGGGTGTGCCATACGATTTAGCGGTGCAGAGATAACAAAAGAAATAGCTACCGTTAAGGCCAGTGGGATCAACCATTCGGGTAGAACCACGCTGGCGACGATCAAACCAAACTCGCTGTAATTAGTCAGGCTTAAACTGGCCAGGAAAGCACTGCGTGCCCGCAGCTTAAACATAATAAGCAACAAGAAAAACAGCAGCGCTTTAACCGGTAGCAACAGCGACATAACACCGGCAAATAACCATGCATTAGCATCCGGCAAACCATCAATACCAATTTGCAAAAAGAAGCCCACCAGAAAAAACTCTTTAATGCTCCAAAGCGACTTAGACAACTCGCCGGCACGGGCATGCTTGGCCAACATAGCACCAAACACAAGCGCACCTAACTCAGAGCTTAAACCTACCAGTTCAAAGCCCTGGCCACCAATTACCAGTGCCAGCAGTAAACCAAACAGGATCAATAAGTCTTCATGACCACTGGCATCAAGCAATTTGTAAAGCAACGGCCGCAGTAGCGGTAAGCCAAACACCAGCAGCGCCCAGGGCGATGGTGTCGTACCGTTGGCCAGGCTCATTACCAGCAATGCCAGTAAGTCCTGCATAATGAGAATACCAATGGCTACCCGACCATGAAAAGCACGAATTTCACGCTTGCCTTCCAATACTTTGGCCGCCAGCACTGTGCTGGAAAACGCCAATGCGACTGCCAGCATCAACGCCTGATACCAACTGACATCGAAAATAAATAATACGGCCGGCAGGGTTAAAATAATCGACAGCGCAAAATGCAGCATACTACCGCCGAGCACTTCCGGTTTACCTAAGCTGCGTACATTTAGCTTTAAGCCAACAGTAAACAACAGTAACAACACACCCAAATGCGCCACATGATGAATAATCTGATTACCCTCTTGCGGCAAGCTCAGATCTGATGCCGTAGCCGAAATAACAAAACCAGCAAGCAAATAACCAATCAACGGCGGTAAGCCGACAGCGCGAACCAACAAACCTAAAGAAAACGCAAAGCCAATCCATACAGCTTCAAGCATATGACGATTCCATTTTTATAATGTTATTCAACATACTAACGCAGTTTTGTTGTAGCTGCATTAATGTGGATCATCAATGTCTGCCGCGTTTGGGGCTTTATTGTCGTCTTTGCGTCGGTTAAACAAATTACCGTTACTGCGATTCAACCACTCTTTGTATGTACGGTGCACACCACGGCGCATAGCCGATGACGAATTCTCCAGCATATCTATGCCCACCAACACAGCGACAACCAATAACGACAATTTTATTGCCACTAAATCTTCACCGATACCAATACATACACCCACCGCAGCTAACACCCATATGGTGGCAGCAGATGTTACCCCTAACACCATACCATCGCGCGCCAGCATCACACCTGCCCCCAGAAAGCCTACACCGGTTATCACCTGACCGATAATACGCGACGGATCGGTCATACTACTGTTTACCGACATAGAAGCGGCAATAAAAACATAGGTACCCAACACAATTAAAATAGAGGTACGGATGCCGGCCGGCTTGCCACGCAGTTGCCGCTCCAGGCCGATAATAAAACCACACAGCACCGCAGTGCCAAGCTCAGCCCAGGCAAAAGGGGCGATATTCAGTAGTAACTGCCAGTCCAACATATATTGTCCTTTAACGTAAGCGTGCTGCTACTTTGGCCGCTTGCCATTCCGCTTGCGTGATCGGACTGGTCGGGCCTTCCTGTTCAGTTGCAGCATGTTGTTTTCTCAGCGCAACCTTTTGCAATATAGCGGCATTTTCTGCGTCATTGCGCAGGTTCCAGTCAACTATTTCAGTTATATGACGGTAGCAACCCACACAAACCTTATCAACATTCAAACGACATGCTGCCACACAGGGCGATTCCACCACCTTTAACTCCTGATTTTATCGGTTTAAGCCGCAATTTTACCGCAATCCTGCAGTGAATAGCTTAACTAAGCCGTCAGTTTATGCCAATCTGGAGCCGTCTAATAACAACTATCATAAGAAAATACAGGAACCCGCGGATGAACCTACTAAAACCAAGCCTTATTGCGTTGGCCATCGGCAGTTTTGCTCTGCAAGCCGACACCACAACAGAGAATAAAGAAACAGCATGGAATGTCACTGCACCACAAGGTCTGTTTGAAACAGTCAATATTAACGTGACACAAGGCAGTTGGATGAACGTTGATATCAGCCCGGATGGCAAAACCATCGTATTCGACCTGTTGGGCGATATTTATACGATGCCGGTAAGCGGTGGTAAAGCCACCTTGCTCAGCGGCGACATTGGCTGGCAAATGCAGCCAACCTTCAGCCCGGATGGCAAATATATTGCCTACACCAGCGATGAAGGCGGCGGTGACAATATTTGGCTGATGAATGCCGACGGCAGCGAACCACGTGCAGTGACCAATGAAACCTTTCGGCTGCTAAACAGCCCGGCGTGGAGCCCGGATGGCGAATTTATTGTCGCACGTAAACATTTCACTGCCGGCCGCTCATTAGGCGCCGGTGAAATTTGGCAATATCATAAAACCGGTGGCAACGGCATTATGCTAACCGAACGGCCGAATGATCAAAAAGATTTGGGCGAACCGGCATTTTCGCCCGATGGCAAATATATTTATTTCTCGCAAGATGACACACCAGGCAAAACCTTTCACTACAGCAAAGACTCAGAAAGCGGCATTTATAAGATTAAACGTTTTGAGCGCGAAACCGGAAAATGGGATGTCGTACTGGATGGCGCCGGCGGCGCTATCCGCCCTACGCCGTCACCGGATGGTAAATATCTGGCCTATATTCGCCGGGTCGATTTTCAAAGCACACTGTTTTTGTACGACTTACACAGCGGCGAACATATCAAACTGTATGATGGCTTAGACCGTGATATGCAGGAAACCTGGGCCATTCATGGTGTTTACCCCACTTTAAGCTGGACACCGGATAACAAGGCCCTGCTGTTTTGGGCCGGCGGTGAAATTAAACGCTTAACCCTTGCCGATAAAAAAGTTACTACAGTGCCGTTTAGCGTCACGACCGACAAGCAAATTCAAACAGCGGTGCGGGTAAAACAAGATATCGACAAAGAGCAGTTCGATACCAAAATGCTGCGCTTTGTCCAGGTATCACCTGATGGCAAACAAGCAGTATTCAGCGCCCTGGGTCATTTGTATATCACCGATGTGACTAACCCGAAACCACGGCGTTTAACCAAACAAAGCACCGATTTTGAATATTACCCCCAGTTCTCCCGTGACGGTAAAGAGCTGGTGTATGTCAGCTGGAATGACAATACCCAGGGTGCCGTGAATATTCTTAACTTGCGCAACGGCCGCATCAACAAACTGACCACTGAGCCGGGTAAATATGTTGAACCGGCGTTCAGCCCGGATGGCAAAACTGTGGTGTATCGTAAGACTGGTGGCGACAGCCTGCTGCCGCGGCAATGGTCGCTTAACACCGGTTTGTACAAAATCAGCAGCAAAGGCGGCACGCCTGAGCTTATCAGCCGCAACGGCAACACGCCCATGTTTGGTGCCGGTAACGATGCCGTATACGCGATGGACTACGGCAAGTCGCCGGCGCTTATTCGTATAGATTTAACCAAACATACCCAACAAACACTGTATACCGCTAAATTTGGCACCGAGTTTAAACTGTCGCCGGACGGTAAATATCTTGCCTTTGCCGACCGCTTTAAAGTCTTTGTTACGCCCTTTACCGAGCGTGGCAGCGCTATTGATATCAGTGGCTCAGATAAACAATTTCCGGTGAAACAGCTGTCGGTGCGCGCCGGTGAATATATCAGCTGGAGTGGCGATAGCCGCCACCTGTACTGGAGTTTGGGTCCTGAATTATATCATGCCGGTATCGACGGCTTATTCGACTTTAGTGAAAAAACTGATTTCGCTGCCAAAAACGGCGTAAATCTGGGCTTTAGCGCGCCAGCCGACATCCCTCGCGGCACTGTGGCTTTTGTTGGCGGCCAGGTAATAACCATGAACGGCGACGAAGTGATTCAGGACGGCGTAGTGCTGGTTGAAAACAATAAAATTAAAGCCGTAGGTAAACGCGGCGAAGTGGCCGTCCCCGGCAATGCTAAAGTGTTTGATATCAGTGGTAAAACCATTATGCCGGGTTTGTTTGATGCCCATGCTCATGGCAGCCAGGGCAGCAATCAGTTGATCCCACAGCAAAACTGGCAAAACTATGCTTCACTGGCCTTTGGTGTTACTGCCATTCATGACCCGTCGAACGACACCCGCGAAGTATTTGCCGCCAGCGAAATGCAGCAAGCCGGCCGTATTGCCGGACCGCGCATTTTCTCGACCGGTACTATTTTGTATGGTGCCGAGGGCGCGGGTTATACCTCGCATATTGACAGCCTGGATGATGCCAAATTTCACCTGGAACGCTTACAAAAAGCCGGCGCCTTTAGCGTAAAAAGCTATAACCAGCCGCGGCGTAACCAGCGCCAACAGGTAATACAAGCAGCACGCGAGCTAAATATGATGGTGGTACCGGAAGGTGGTTCATTAATGCAACATAACCTGACGATGATTGTTGATGGCCACACCACCATCGAGCATGCGCTGCCGGCAGCCAAAGTGTACGACGATATCAAGCAACTGTGGCAAGCCAGTAAAACAGCTTACACACCGACACTGGTGGTAGCCTACGGCGGTATTTGGGGCGAAAACTACTGGTACGACAAAACTGAAGTGTGGAAACACCCGAAGATGCGTACCTATGTGCCGATGGATGAACTGGCACCACGCAGCATGCGCCGCCCTACCGCACCAGAGCACCATTACAACCATTTTAATGTGGTAAAAACCGCCAAAGAACTGAGCGATCTTGGTGTTGTAGCGAATATCGGCGCCCATGGCCAACGTGAGGGCTTAGGTGCACACTGGGAAATGTGGATGTTTGCCCAAGGCGGCATGAGTGCGCTGGAAGCGTTAAAAACTGCCACCATTAACCCGGCGAAAACCTTCGGCATGGACCATCAGCTGGGCTCACTTGAAGCCGGCAAACTGGCTGATTTAATCGTTATCGACGGTAATCCGTTACAGGATATCCGCGTTAGCGACCGCGTAACCCACACTATGGTGAACGGCCGGTTGTTTGATGCGAACAGCTTAAATGAAATTGGCCTGCGTGAACGTAAACGCGCACCGTTTGAGTTTGAGCCCAAATAAGCCTTGCAGAGTAAAAAGCCTGTTGTATTGACAGGCTTATACTGTTGTTTGAATTAGTAAATATTCACGTTTCTTCTATTGAAACAATATGCACTTTGCTTTATCGTGAATTCTTATCAAATAAAAAAACAAGGAGTTAACGTGCGTTATTTAAGTGCTGCTTTTACGTTGTTAATATTGACAGGCTGTGCATCAACAGAAGTGAGCTCAACGGATCCTGCGCCCGCATCAGCTGACAGAATTTCGACAACACAAACAGCTGAGCAATCGGTTCAGCAAACAGAGACATCAGACGAAAAATTGGTATGTCGGTATGAAAAAACAATTGGCTCTAACAAAAAAGTACGCACCTGTCGTAAAGTATCCGGCACTTAATAAAATTTAAAAAAGTAGACATAGTGTGAAAAAGCTTGTCAGTGGACAAGCTTTTTTTATGTGCAGCATCAGTTTATCCATGTTCTGAAAAACCTGCTGCCGATAGTGGTTATGGTGCCGATAATCAGTGTGCAATTATATGGTATTTGATTTTACGCCGACAGCACAATATAAGTATACACGGCAGTAAATAAAACATACTACCACCACCCACAGGCTCAGTTGGAGGCGGCACAATCGGCCCCGACGAGCGCGTCGCATCCAGTGGGAAAGCATCCTGATTATTGGCAACACCGTCACCGTCCGTGTCATTAGTTGGATCAAAAGGTGCAAGATCCAACGGTGCAGCAAGCAATGCAATAGCAACCGGATTATTTATACCTGCCTCACCTGCATCCACCGCTACCCCGACGGGTGCACCGTTGCTGCCACTGTATTTCAGGATCTGATGTGTATCACTGCTGCAAACATAAACATCACCAACATTGTCAACATCAATACAACCCGGCATGCCCAAACCTGCGCTGCCGGCACTGATAAACTCACCTCTGTATTGACCGGATGCACTAAACTGCGTCACATTGCGAGTTGCCGCGCTTGTTACTAATATGCTGCCATCCGGTAACCTGGCTAAATGCTCGGGTTTATCCAAACCCTCTCCAACAGCAAATACCGTTGCTCTGCTGTCCGGTTGTGCCACGCCAACCGGATAGAGTATCAGTTGATTGGTGTCACGTTTAGCCAACAAATTTCGGTTGTTATCAAACGATATGACGTCACGATAGACATTGTCAGTCACCGAACGATTGAGCGTTTGCTGCGTACCGGCATTGGTAAATTGAAAAGCATCGATATAAGACGGACCTAAGCCGCTGGATACGTAAAGCAAGCTGTCCTGTTGAGTTTTACCTGCTTTTAGCAAGTGTGCAGCGAAATTACTGCTCATATCAAACCGTGTCAGCAAAACATCGACCAGCTTAGTGTGTCGATCTAAACGCAACACATCACTGAATTGGACAAAGCCGAGCTGTCCTGCACCTAAGTCGATAATATCAGACCGGAAACTAAAACCACCAGCAGCTGCTGTGTGTAAGGTGTCGACAAAACTGCCGTCAGACAGATTAAACAGCAATATGCTGCCGCTGCCGGCACTGATCACAGCCAACTGCTGTTTACCATCAGGACGATAGTCAAAATCGTCCACGCCATCATTATCATTGTCATAATCGAAGCGATTACCTATGGCATCATTGTCTGCGTCATTAAAATCCTGAAAATTGAATGGTAGCTGGTCGCGGTTATCACCGACGCCATCGCTGTCAGAATCCAGTGACTCAGTCGGGTCAAACGGCAGGGCATCATTAATGTCCGCCACACCGTCATTGTCATCATCCGGATCCGCATTATTACCTATACCGTCCAGATCAAAGTCAGCCCACTCAGAGGGATCATTTGGAAAAACATCTGCATTGTCACCAACATCATCTTTATCCGTATCAGCATGCTCACCGGCATCGAAAGGGAAAGCATCATACAAGTCTGTCACGCCATCACCATCAGAATCCGGATCACCGGGTAGTGGAGGTGTAATCTGAACAGTTGATACGGCGTTACGTAACCCGGAGTTGTATGCGGCAAAGAAATTAACGGCCGCAGCATTGTCCGCTTGCACAGTATCGCCACAGGCGACAGCAGCACAATTAAGATATGGATTTGAAAAACGGTTCAATTTAAAATTCCGGTTAACATCGCCGGTACCAATAGAACTCATAATAGTGTTGAATTTCCCTGGCATCAGCAAAGCACCGGCCGACGGCAAAGCACCGACACTTTGGCCATTTTGAAATTGGTGACCGGCGCCAAAATTGTGGCCAACTTCATGAGTGAATGTATCGATACAATTTGAGCCGCCACTAATGCCCACATTGCTGATATTGATCACTATATCAGGCACATTTTGCGGGAAATAAGCGACTCCGCACACCCTGCGTTCGTTTAAATCATGAGTTCTGATCATCGCAACAATATCAGCACCATATTGTTCACGCAGTGCAGCGACGGAACCAAGGCTACTGTCAGTCGGAGAACTGCCATCAAGTGCAAAGCGTAAATCGTCCAGTGCAGTAAAATTTGACGGTTGACTGTAATTTACAAACTGGCGATGTACCAGACGCAGCTGCACATCAATATCGCTGTCAACAAAAGACTGATTTGCCTTGACAATAAGCTGGTTCATCAACGTATCTGCCAAGCCATCCGGATACTGTTCAGCTACTTCGCTGGCATACAACATCATAATATCAACTATGGTAAAGCTTTTATCCCCGTGTTGCTGTGTCGTAGCGGAACTAACCTGCTCCGCAGTCAAGCCCGCAATATTCTGTACCGGCTTTACCACATCATTTACATATGAGGGTTCTGTCAAACCAGCCAAATTCAGATCTACCAGATATACCCGGTTTTGCTGTTGTATGATCAGGCTACGTCCTGCGGCACCGGCTATTTCACCTATTGCTCCCGCCTTACCTTGTGTCAAAAGCAGTTGCTGAGGCTTCCCGTTTAACCACACCACACCAGAAACTGTTACATCCCCATTCGTGTGCCGGACACTATGTTTAACCTGTACATCAAATATACCATCAGCCTGCGGTAAACGCAGTTGTAGTGCCGGTGTGCCGTTTACATCAGACAACAGTGCGACAACTGAATTGTCCGCATTGCCAGCTGAACTGCGGTTTGCCTTGAGTAAATCAAAGCGGCTGATCGCAACTGCGGGAACATTCTGCAAAAACGAAGGGGTAACATTATCATTTACGGTAGTACTGTCAGCATAGGATATAAGGGGCAACGTAATGCAGACTGACAATGCGAATAGAGAAGCTAAACCTTTGAAACCCTGCATAAAAACCGCCATAATTTTACAAAATATAACCTACGCTATCAGCACAAATATAAAATGTAAATTTAATCACGTAAAATAAAACTACAGGTCAATCATTAATTATTGAGTAATATATGCAGCTGGTTGCGCAAATTTTCAGCTTCCTGGCTATCAAACGGCAGTATCAGGTCCTGTTTACCGTTACCGGTTACGTCCATTACCCTCACCTTGCGCGCATCACGCGGTAAATCCAGTTTCAGTCTTTCACTGCGCCGGCTGAATAAACGTTTGTCATCGTGCTGATAAACCTTCAGCTGGCTTAGCCCCTCGCCAATTAATAACGCCTTAAAACCATCGCCGTTAATATCAGCAAGTTGAAACAGTGGCATATCGTAGCGCAGGTTGCCTATGCTTACGTCGATAGTCGCTTGTTGGCGAAAATCGGCTTTTTGCGGATACTGTCGCTGTGCATTGAGTAAGTAAAAATCGATATCTAAGTTAGCGCTGCCACGCAGCAACACCCGGATAATAGTGCCTACACCAAAATGCGTACTGGGGATATAAAAGTCTTTGCGACCATCATTGTTAAAATCGTCTATTACTACATCTATCGGCGAAGTATCAGTGGTAATTAAGGTATCCGGCTCAGCATTAAAACTCAGGCCCTGTTCGCTGCGGCGGCCAAAATGGATGCGAAAACTGTTATTACGCTCCAATGCATCGGCCAGTTGCTCGCGATTAATAACCAGGTCCGGCACACCATCGCCATCAAGATCCGTAAGTTCGCGCAAGGTATCAATATTCTGCCCGCTGTAACTGCGCCCGGCATCGTTACGCTGATCAGCTTCCTGTTCAGTAGATAACAGCTGCGGCCAGTCCATTACCCGGGGTTCAGTACTGAAGCTGCCATCGGCCTGTTGCAAAAAAGCCTGAAACTTGCCTTGCCATACAAACAGCAAATCCGGCTTTTTATCCAGATTTACATCAACAATGTAGTGCTTACGCGGCGTATAATCGGGGCTGCTGCGCCAGCTTTGCACCAATGCCGGAATTTGCAGCGAATAATGCGTAAAACTGCCATCAGCTTGCTGGCGATAAAGGTGCGTGTGTTGAAAATCAGCAATTAAAAAGTCACTTAAACCAGAACCAAGTTCAACAACAAAATTTGCACTGCGCAAACGGTTTTGGTCCAGTACGCGGTATAACGAATCTGAGGCGACAATACGCTGCGCATAGCTGGCATCTTTACTTAAGCGGCTAACGCCGCCCAAGCCTAAAAACACCAGTTGCTCACCGGGTTCACCCGCCAATACGGCAGCACTGAAAAACTGTGCATCGTCCGGTACCGGCAACATCCGGCTACGGTAATCCGTTAAATCTACCAAACTCAGCCAACGGGCAAACTGGCTATAACCGGACGCCAATAGCTGATTACGACCTGCCAACTGCAGCATATCGCCGTTGGGCGGATGTGGCAGGTTAATTGTTTTCAGCTCACTGCCCGTAGCAAAGGCTTTGCCGGTCACGCTTAGCAGCAATAACAATACACAACACCAAACATACTTCACGGTCAATGGCATCCCTGATAAATTCATTGAGCAAAATTAACGTACAATCAACACTTTTGGTTCACTGCACTGCAGGGTAAAACCTTTAGCAAATCTTGTCCAGCCAGCTGGTGACGGTGTCGGCTGCCGCTGTAAGGATTGTTTTGGCAACCCTCGCCGATTCAGCAACATCAATAAAGCAAAAAGCCGGCAATTTGCCGGCTTTTCGTAGGGGCGAAGCTTTAGCTGACAGTATTAACGGGCGTTAGTACTTTCAAAAATTTTATCCGCAGATGCGGCAACAAAGCCGGTATAAAGCATGCCGTTGGTCATCGGGTAACGGCGGGCAAACTCATAAAAGCAGCTTGGAATGGTTGCGACAACATCGCTAAACTGTACCTGATGCAAATCGGCCAATGTCGATGACTGCTCTAAATACACCTCTGGCGTACCTTTAATTTCGCCGCCTGAAGTATTTAACAGAAAGCCGGCGTCTTTCAGCGTGCTGTTTACCTGCTCTAAGCTGGCGAAGCTTTGCAGGTCATTCACACTTACTGTGAAGTGGTTGGCGCGGTAGCCCCAGGCCGATACCCAGGCAGCATATTCGCTTTCTGCTAACAGCTTCTCGTAGGTAGCCTGACTTACCTGCCAGTGTGTACCGCTGTACAGGAAGTTATCTGCCGTAACAGCTTCAGCCGGAATTTGCTCAACCAGCGCGGTAATGGTGTCGCGCAGATAGGCCGAACATTTATCTAACAGCAGTTCAGAGATAAATACCTTGGGCAAGCTGCGATCCGGGTGCTCATAGTGCTTGGCGTACAGCTTTTTCGCCTCAAAATGGTATTCACCGCATTCTTCATAGCCCAGCGCTTTAAAGTGCGCGGCCAACTTTTCCAGGCCAACTTTTTCCAGGTTAAAGGTACGCAGCGCGATATGATCGTTTATCACGTCGTCCTGCTGTGAGCTGCCGAGTAACTGGTGTACTTGTTTGGCAGAAGGGGTTACCGCTACATAGTCTTGCCACAGGTTGGCAAACAACACTTTTACATCAGTATGCATTTTTAATCCGCCTTAACATTTACCGGTTAATACTTGTTTGGCCCTCAGGCCTTATCCAACACTATAAATCTTGCCATATCGCCATCGTGCAGGCGCAGTGTATCGGCAAATTCTGCACTTAGCAGCAACAGCTGCTGATCTGTATCAAACTTTGCATTTTTACTAAAGCTGGCGCGAAAGCCTTGCAGTTCGGTATTCGCCACGGCCAGCGTTTGCTCACCTTGCACATCAGTTATTTTAACCTCGACCTTCTGACTGGCCGCCACCGATTTAATCTGGTTTAAGCGCGCCTCAACCGTAGGGCCGGCGTCAAATAAGTCGATATAACCACGATGGGTAAAGCCTTCGCCTTCCAGCATCTTCAGTGCCGGCCTGGTGTTTTGATGCACCTGACCAATGACATCCTGAGCTGACTGTGGCAGTAAACCGACGTAAATCGGATGGCGCGGCATCAGCTCGGCAATAAAAGCTTTTTTACCCACACCAATCAGGTGATCGGCGGTGGGGAAATCAATGGTTAAAAACAGCTGCTGTAGCCAGTGCCAAAACGGCGGCTGGCCATCACTGTCTGCCGCACCGCGCATCTCGGCAATTACCCGGTCGCTAAAGCGTTGCGGGTGCTCGGCCATAAACAAAAATCGCACCTTGGATAAAAACCGGCCAGCGTGGTTACGCCGGTAGCTTTCACGCAAAAACAGCGTACAAATTTCTGACGCGCCGGTGTAGTCGTTACACAGCGTCAGGGTTTTTAACTGGTTAAATACATTTAACTCAGCGCTGTGGTGAATAACGGTATTCTGTTGAAAGTGATACAGCGGCGTGCTTAAGCCCACCGCAGCCTCAATACCGGTAGTACCGACAATTTCACCGGTCAGGGTATCTTCCAGCACAAACAAGTAACCCTGATCGCCCGGGCCATCCACCTTAGCAGCGAAGCTGTGCTCGGCATGGTCAATTTTTTGCTTTAAACGCACATCGTTTACCGGCAGCGAGGTAAAACCCGCACCGGATTCAATAGCAATGTGCTTTAGTGCAGCAAAATCCGCTGCCGTTATCGGCCGGATCACTAACATGGCTTATGCCTTCACTAGTTGAGCTACAGCGCGCTCAAAGCGGGCCAAGCCTTCAATGATATCGGCATCAGGGATAACCAGTGACGGTGCAAAACGCACTACGCTGGTACCGGCAACAAGTGCCATTAAGCCCTGATCTGCCGCCGCTAGCATAAAATCACGTGCTTTACCGGCGTAATCACTGTTTAATACTGCGCCAATTAATAAACCGGCACCGCGCACTTCGCTAAATACATGGTATTTTTCGTTAATGGCGTTAAGGCCATCTTTAAACAGCTGCGCTTTAGCTTTAACACCATTAAGCACTGCCGGGGTATTTACCGTATTCACAGCTGCTAACGCTACAGCACAGGCCAGCGGGTTGCCGCCATAGGTAGAACCATGGGTACCCACGACCAGATGTTTGGCAATCTCAGTTGTGGTTAACATAGCGCCAATCGGGAAACCGCCGCCCAGCGCCTTGGCTGTTGTCAGAATATCCGGCGTGACGCCATAACCCATATAGGCATACAGCTCGCCGGTACGGCCAACGCCGGTTTGCACTTCATCGAAAATCAGCAACGCATTGTGCGCATCGCACAGCTCACGTACGCCTTTAATAAAGTCTGCCGTGGCCGGCATAACACCGCCCTCGCCTTGCACCGGCTCAACCACTACCGCACAAGTGTTTGCGTTAATCAGTGCTTTTACGCTGTCCAGGTTGTTAAACTCACCGTGAACTATCGCTTCCGGCTTAGGGCCGAAACCGTCTGAGTACGCGGGCTGGCCACCAACAGTAACGGTAAAGAAAGTACGGCCATGGAAGCCTTGTTTAAAGGCGATAATCTGGTTTTTCTGCTCACCGTATTTATCTTTGGCAAAGCGGCGTGCCAGTTTTAATGCCGCTTCATTAGCTTCAGCACCGGAGTTAGCAAAATAGACTTTTTCAGCAAAGGTAGCATCGACCAACGCTTTGGCTAACAGCAGCGCAGGTTCATTGGTCATTACGTTAGATAAATGCCACAGCTTATCAGCCTGGTCTTTTAAGGCTGTGACTAACGCCGGATGACAATGGCCCAAACAATTTACGGCAATACCGCCGGCAAAATCGATAAACTCTGTACCGTTCTGATCCCAAACACGAGAACCTTCGCCTTTTACCGGAATAATTTTTGACGGCGCATAGTTTGGCACCATCACATCATCGAATAAGCTTCTTGAAACCTGCATAAACTACCTCTCTGTTGCTGTAGGGGTGGCCTGCCTTTATAACTTTACGTAGTGGCGGGTCCGGATAAATTTAACCTTATTATATTGCTGTCACTCGCCACATTGCAGTATCATTATCATCAATTTACAAAGTCAAAGCTGCAATTTAACGGAAGAGGTTGTCAAAATGATAAGCAAGGAAGATGAAAAGCTGTTAGCGGTACTAAAACACCATGCCCGCGCCAGTATTTCGGATTTAGCGCGGATGCTGGATTTATCCCGCTCAACGGTGCAAACCCGCATCGCAAAACTCGAGCAAAGCGGCGTAATTAAAGGCTATTCGGTCGATTACGGTGAAGACTATCTGGCCTCACTGGTATCGGCCCATGTCAGCATTAAAGTGCGGCAGAAACTCACCGCCAAAACCAACGTTGAGCTAAAGCAAATTGCCCAAGTGTCGGCGCTGTACGCAATCAGCGGCGAGTACGATCTTATCGCCATAGTGCAGGCGCAAAGCACCGAGCAACTCAGCCATATCCTGGATGATATAGGTAATTTAGACGGCGTAGAGCGCACTAACTCTTCAGTGATTTTAGAAACCAAGTTTAAACGTTGAAGTGATAAATTAAGCAATATATAGATAATAATATGTAAATAAATCTTGCTGTGGTCATAACCACGTTTTAAAATTCGGGTAATTTACCGATAAGGTTATGGCTGATAAATCATGCGGCCAAGCAGCTTGCTGGCAACGGTTATGACTTAGTAACAGGAAACCGCTAATTCGATGGCAACGATAGAATTAGATACGCTCTACACTGTTATTTTTTTAGCCTTGCTAGGTTCATTTGCGATTTCGTGGCCGGTGTTTGCCAGTGTTTCTATGCGCCCTATCGAGAAAAGAATTCGGGCTGATAATTTAGACAGTTTAAGCCAATGGGATGGCCCTGGATGGCGTGTAGTCTGGTATGCATGGGCCATTTTTCTGCCTATATGCTGGTGTAATAACGCAAAAGATCCATTATTAAATCCGGTTAATGTTAAAAAATATGCACGCAAAATAGACTGGTGGCTGGCTGCATGGTTTTTTGTCTCCGGCTACGGCATGCTCCTAACCGGCTTATTATATGAGTTTGTATTTAAATCGTTTTTGTAATCAGGTTATGCGTCGTTATAACGTCAAAAACATGAGCAAATTTAAAGCCAATGTTTATTTATGAACGAGTCTATTTATGACTTTTGGATTGGGCGAGCTGCATTGCTATTGCTGGTGTCTTTGGCTATATCATGGTTAATATTTGCTAGCTTTAGTATGCGTCCAATAGAAAGAAAAATGCGGGATGTTGACATATACAATGCAACTCAATTTGACGGCCCGGGCTGGCGAGTGGTTTGGTATGCCTGGGCTATTTTCCTGCCGGTATGCTGGTGTAATAATGCCAGCGATCCTGTGCTTAACCCTGTTAATGTAAAAAAGTTCGCCACGCGGAAAGATTGGTGGTTAGCAGCATGGTTTTTTCTATCTGGCTATATGTTTATTGCCCTGATTGTTATTGATGAAATTTTTTGGTCCTAAAAATGTAATTTATAGGATACCCGCTGCCAACGTCATTCGGCATATTCATTAGTTTTAACAAGGATGTATGCATGCCATTTATGCAAAAACTACGCTTGCGCTTTAAATATGGCCCTGAGCTTTTAAAACTGCAGCAACAAGTTGACCAATTACAGGCAGACAAAGCCGGGGATGCAGCTTTGGAGCCGGTGCTGGCAAAACTGGCTGAACGCTATATTGATTTTAATTTCAAAGCCGAAGGTTTAGCGTTATTACCCGAAGTAGTGCGCCTGCAGCAAAAGCTATTTGGTCAATACAGTGAACAGCTGCTGGCGACCTATGAGCAATATTGTTTTGCTTATGACGGCGATAAAAAAGTAATACCCTATTACCATTTAGTTCTTCAGCAACTGCAGCATTTACGTGATACCAAACATGATGAAGCTGCAACCTTGTATGAGCTGGGAGATCTTTATGAAGATTGGGATTTACTGACAGACGCTGAGCACTACCTGCAGAAAAGCCTTGAAGTAGCCAAAAGCTGTGAAGCTAAAGATGATGAGGATTTATCATCCCATGTCTATTTCCTCGCTGACTTCTATGGCCGTCATCAACGTCACAATGACGCAATTGCCACTGTTAACAATTATCTGCTGCATATTGGCCGAAATGGCCCGCCTTCAAGATTTGCCTACAGTGAATACCTTAAAACATTAGCTGGCGTATATGAAAACAAAGGCGACCTGATCAAGCAACAGCAACTGATAAAACAAGCTGACTCTATCGTTGACGGCTCGTTCGTTGCTGTGGACATGCCCTCGCATACCGACTCAGCAATATCAGCTGACAAAGCATCACTACGCAAGCCCGCTATGCTGCTGTTTGTACTAGCCGCTGTAATTATCGCTGGCTTGCCATTTATTTAAACTTACCTTTCCAAGGTCACCGTTGGCTCGCGCTGTTGTTGCCACAGCGCCGGGTTAGTGCGTAAATACTCAATAAACGCCTGAGCCGCTACTTTGCAATCTACACCGTCTGTTTTGCATGGCAGTGCGGCAACATTATGATATTGCGTCTTAAAAGACTGCTGACCTGTGCTGTCTTGTATAGCGGTAACGCGCTTAACCGGATATAACGCCACTTGCTGCCGGCGCAGGATAATATCCAGACGGTCACTGTGCTCTGCTTGTAATTGTTGTAATAACCGCCAGCCATCATTGCCATCGGCCAGGTAACTGGTAGTGACAAAGCTATAACGTTGTTGTGGCTCAACGGCTTGCCAGCGCCCGTCTTGTTTGATATCCAGCGTGGTTAACTCCGCGGTAGCCGGGCCGCTTTGTTTTGCCACATAGCGTATACCGGCGACATAAGGAAACTTACCGGTATGGGCGCCGGCGACCACCGACTGGCTGATAATATCGGTTAACAGCGCACGCAGCTCGGCACCGCTGATACTCAGCACACTAAGCGGCGTATCAAACGGCAGTACTTCCAGGCGGATATTACCTTCGCGTACTTCACCTGCTGCCAACGGCGCACGGATATTACCTGCGCCAATCAGCGCCAACTGCACCGGCCGTTTCATCAGGTTTTGCACTGCAGTTTGGTTAACATAGTTAAGCATGGCATCGGCGATATGCCCTGCCAGTGGCGAGCCATGCTTATCACTGCCGCCGCTGCCGGGCAGGCGTACATGGGTTACTTCGGTTTCGGTGCTGCTGATCACCGCACCATAGGCTTGCTGTACCGCCGGCAAATAAGTGTTATCGAGCGCAGCGCGCAGCGCGGCATCTTCGGCCACAATGGCTGTGCGCGGCAGACCGGCAACATAACGCTCTGTCGCAGCTTGCTCAGCTGCGGCAATGCGGCTGGGTTCATTGCGCAGTGCCGAGCGGAAATAATCAGTGCCTGCCAGTAAGGTATTTTGTCCGGCACAGCTTAACAGCTCACCGCCTGCGTTAAACTTAAGCGTTGCCCGGCCCACGGCCTGAGCAAACTGTCCTGCCTGTACCACACAGGTTTTACCTTTGCCATCAGGGTTAGCAACCAGCTCAGCATAAGGTCGTTGGTTGCCCAGATACCAATGGCGAAAATCGCCCAGCAGACTGTGCGAGTGGCCGCCGACAATGGCGTCGATACCATTTACCGCGCCGGCCAGCGCCAAATCACGCTGATTACCCAAATGCGTTAGCGCAATAATGTGCTTAACACCCTGCGCAGTTAACCTATCTACCGTTTGCTGTGCACTTTGCACTTCATTGTTAAATACTATCGCGCCGGTATCGGGGGCTATGGCACGCATATCTTGCAGCGCCAGACCAAATACCGCCACCAGCTCGCGCCCTGCTGCGGCATCAACATCGGCTAGCGGCTTGAGTTGGTTGTTATCCAGTACAAATAAGCTGTAAGGTTTCAGATTTTGGCTGTTTACCAACAACGGCTCAGCACTGGTATCAACGTTGGCGGCCAAAACAGGAAAGTTTACCTTGTCGACAAAGTCTGCCAGTTTGCTCAGGCCAATATCAAACTCGTGATTGCCCAGCGCCATGGCATCGATATTCATCCGGTTTAGCACATCGATATTAATGCGCTGTTCAAACAGCTCAAAATAGGCACTGCCTTTAAAGGCATCGCCGCCATGTAAAAACAGCGCCGGCACGCCATCTTGCGCCGCCTGCTGCCGCAACTGCTGTGCTTGGGTTAACAAGCGCGGATGGCCGCCAATATAGGTATAAACGGGCTTGCCGGCGGCATCTTTTACGCTGGCTGGGCTGGCATCAAACTGCGAGTGGGTGTCGTTAATATGGATAAGGCTTAGCGTTAAGCCCGGCTCTGGTGATAGTGATGAAGATGGCAGCGCACTGCAGCCGGCCAGCAGCAGTGCAGAAAAAAGCGGCGCAGAAAACAGCAATGAAGAGCTAAATCGCATAAATAAAACCTGTGTAACTCCGGTTAAAGTGCAGTGCGGATTTTTTCTGCCAGCGCTTTTATTTTTTCCATATCGCCCATTGCTGCGCCATGGCCGGATAATTTAGATAAATGCTCCGGAATTAAGTGAAAGTGCAAATGCGGTACTGTCTGACCTGCGGCAGCGCCGTTTAACTGCATTAGCACCACGCCTTCAACGCCAAGGGTAGATTTAAGCGCCGACATCACTTTTTGCACCGTGGTCATGGTATGGCTAAGTTCGTCTGCCGGAATATCTAACAGCGTCTGTGCCTGAAATTTAGGGATCACCAGGGTGTGGCCGTCGGCCTGCGGCATAATGTCCATAAAGGCCAACGTGTAGTCGTCTTCGTACACTTTAAAACTGGGGATTTCATCGCGCAGAATTTTGGCAAAAATATTGTTGCTATCGTAGCTCATGCAGCTCTCCTTTATGCGGGCTTATGCAACCAAGTATGCCAGCATCTGACGGTATAAAACCAGCTTTTGACGCTGTATTGGAATAATGAAGCTGATTATTTAAGCTCAGAAAACTGGCTGCAACACCCGCCCCGGCTCGCCACAGCAACTCGCCCTAATGCCTACGGCAGGGCTCAAACACTCTGTGGCGACCGAAACGGGGTTCCAGCCGCTTTTCAGGTCAGGTTTAATCAAACAAATACCGTGCATGAAACCGCAGATGCTGCTCAATAAAACTGGCGATAAAATAATAGCTGTGATCATAACCCGCCTGCAGGCGGATTTCAGTCGGCGCAGCGCTTTGCTTCGCTGCAGTAATTAAGCTGTCGGTACGCAATTGCTCAGGATAAAAGCTGTCTGCAGTGCCTTGGTCAACCAATAGCGGTAGCGGGCTTTCGGCGCCACTTAGTAGCAAAGATGCATCATATTGCTGCCATTGGCTTTTATCATCGCCTAAATAGCCGCTAAATGCTTTAATACCCCAGGGGCAATTTACCGGATTACAAATCGGTGAAAACGCCGAGATGCTGCGATAACGCTGCGGGTTACGCAAGCCAATTACTAAAGCGCCATGACCGCCCATCGAATGGCCGCTGATAGCGCGTCTGTCCGATAACGGCAGCTTGGCTTCCAGCAACTGTGGCAGTTCGTTAACAATGTAGTCGTACATGCGGTAATGCTTAGCAAACGGCTCACGCGTGGCATTAACGTAGAACCCTGCGCCCAAACCAAAATCATAAGCGCCGTCTGCATCATCCGGCACGCCCTCACCGCGCGGGCTGGTATCGGGCATAATCAACGCTATACCAAACTCTGCGGCAATACGCTGTGCGCCGGCTTTAGCGGAGAAGTTTTCGTCAGTACAGGTTAAGCCCGACAGCCAATACAATGCCGGCACGGCTTGCTTTTCTGCTTGCGGCGGTAAAAACACCGAGAACTGCATATCGCAGCTCAGCGCAGTGGATGTATGGGTAAAGCGGATCTGTTTGCCACCAAAGCATAGCTGTTCGCTCACTTTGGTTAATGCTGAAATTGTCATAGTCTGTCCATAGTGTTCAGTAAGGGCCGATTACAACACCCGCCCTGGCTCGCCACAGCAACTCGCCCTAATGCCTGCGGCAGGGCTCAGACACTCTGTGACGACCAAAACGGGGTTCTAATCCGCCCATCAATCACATTCGTTTGCTATCAAAAATGAATTACCGTACGAATCGACTTACCCTCATGCATTAAATCAAAGGCTTCGTTGATCTGCTCCAGTGGCATGGTATGGGTAATAAAGGTATCCAGCTCAAACTCGCCGTTTAAATAGCGCTCAACATAATCCGGCAACTCAGTGCGGCCTTTTACGCCACCAAAGGCCGTACCGCGCCAAACCCGACCGGTAACCAGCTGAAATGGTCGCGTAGAAATTTCCTGGCCGGCACCAGCGACACCAATAATAACCGACTCACCCCAGCCCTTATGGCAGCACTCCAGCGCCGAGCGCATAACGTTAACATTGCCGATACACTCAAACGAGAAATCTACCCCGCCGTCAGTCATTTCAACGATAACGTCCTGAATTGGCTTATCGAATTTTTTCGGGTTAATCACGTCAGTGGCGCCAAGTTTGGTAGCGATATCAAACTTACTTTCGTTAATATCAATGGCAATAATACGGCTGGCTTTGGCCATTACTGCGCCGATAATGGCAGACAAACCGATACCGCCTAAGCCGAAAACAGCGACGGTATCGCCCTCTTTCACCTTAGCGGTGTTTATTACCGCGCCCATACCGGTCGTTACACCACAGCCCAGCAAACAGACTTTTTCCAGCGGTGCGGCTTTATTAATTTTGGCCAGCGAAATTTCCGGTAGCACGGTGTACTCAGAAAACGTCGAGGTGCCCATATAGTGATAAATCGGCTTACCGTCTTTAGAAAAGCGCGTAGTGCCATCAGGCATTAAACCCTTACCCTGGGTGGCACGAATGGCCTGACACAGGTTAGTTTTACCGGATAAACAAAACTTACATTTGCCGCATTCCGGCGTGTACAACGGAATAACATGGTCGCCCACCGCAACCGAGGTTACGCCCTCGCCTACAGCTTCAACAATACCTCCACCTTCATGGCCTAAAATGGCCGGAAAAATGCCTTCAGGATCTTCACCCGACAGCGTAAAAGCGTCGGTGTGGCACACGCCGGTGGCGATAATTTTAACCAGCACTTCGCCTTTTTGCGGTGGCATTAAATCTACTTCTTCAATCGATAATGGCTGGCCGGGGCCCCAGGCCACAGCGGCGCGTGTTTTGATCATTTGCATCAGGTTGTCCTTTTTGTTGTTTGCACAGGGCAAAAATCTGTTACCAGCAAGTGTAACCTGATTTTTATTTTTGCCATATCAGTATGAATGCCACTAAAATGCAAATCAGTTTTTCATATATGCAAAACTTAACAAGCAATAGGCTGCGGTTAGAACCCCGTTTTGGTCGCCACAGAGTGTCTGAGCCCTGCCGCAGGCATTAGGGCGAGTTGCTGTGGCGAGCCAGGGCGGGTGTTGTAACGCAAGCAGCCGGTTGACGGAGCAGAGGGGCTTAGTGAAACAGTGGATTGGCATCAGCGAATTTGTCGCGGTGGCAGAGCTGCAAAGCTTTACCAAAGCGGCCAAACAACTGGGTATTTCTGTCGCCCAGGTTAGTCGCAATATTGCCGAACTTGAAGCCAGTTTGGCGATAAAACTGCTGTATCGCAGTACGCGCAGTGTTAGCCTAACTGAGGAAGGCTTGCTGTATTTGCAGCATTGCCGGCATTTAGTCGCCAGTTTAGAAGAAGCCAACCGCACGCTGGCAAACTTAAAAGCCACCCCTCGCGGCCAAATCAAACTTACCGCGCCGGTGTTTTATGGAGAAACCCGCATCGCCCCGCTACTGCATGACTTTATGCGGCTCTACCCCGACACCGAGCTGGATTTACAGCTAACCAACAACAAACTGGATCTAGTCCAGGGCGGCTTCGATTTAGCTATCCGCCTGGGCACACTGGAAAGCTCCAGCCTTATTGCGCGCAAGTTGGCAAGCAGAACCCAGTATGTGGTGGCTTCACCGGCTTATCTGACACAAAACGGTACACCACAAAACCTGACTGAGCTGGCCCAACATCAATGCTTAACCGGCACCGTAGCCCAGTGGCGTTTTATGCAGCACGGCAAAGTGGTCCAATTTAAGCCGCAGGGCCGTATTGTCTGTAACAGCGGCGTGGCCCTGCTGGATGCCGCTCTGAAAGGTTTAGGCCTGGTACAGCTGCCGGATTACTATGTCGGCGACAAACTACAACGTGGTGAGCTGGTAGCCGTACTGAACGAGCTACGCCAGCCTGACGACGGCATTTGGGCGCTTTATCCGCAAAACCGGCATTTATCGGCCAAGGTGCGGGTGCTGGTAGACTACCTTGCCGCTAAGCTGAATTAATCTTGTTTTCACAGCAAACTATCTTGGTGCTGAGCCTGTGCTGTGATAGCGTTTTAGCATTAACGACAACTTTGGACACACTATGAAATATCTGCTTTGTGCTTTTAGCCTGCTGCTGGCCAGCGTTAGTTACGCTAATGATAGTTTTAACGACGGTGAGCATTACCAAACACTGCCGTTACCGGCGGCTGATACCGCTAATGTAGTAGAATATTTCTCTTATTACTGCCCGTTTTGCTATAACTTTGAGCCGATAGTGGCACAGCTAAAGCCAGCGCTGCCCGCTGATGCAAAATTCTATAAAATACCAGTGGCTTTTCACGGCGGCCCAATGGCGCCGGATGTACAACGCGCTCATGCACTGGCCGAAACGTTAAATGTGGCAGAGTCGTTCTCTACTGCGCTGTTTGCCCAAATTCATCAGCAGCGTAAACCACCGCAAAACCGTAATGCGTTAAAGCAGTTATTTGCAGAGCTTGGTGTGGACAATGAAAAATTCGATGCCAATTATAGCAGCATGCCGGTAAATACTCTGGTCAGTGAATATGATCAGGCGATCCGTGCTGCCAATATCCGCTCGGTGCCCGGCTTTATCGTTAATGACAAGTATTTGGTGAATATCAGCGCCGTGTCATCGCAGCAGCAGTTTAATGCGCTGATTAACCACCTGTTAAGCTTAAAACCCGGAGCCGCAGAATGACCACACTGAAAATCGACCTGGTATCAGATATTGCCTGCCCCTGGTGCGCTATTGGTTATGCCAGATTACAGCAAGCGCTTAGCAGCCTGCCTGGCCTGCAAACAGAACTGGAATGGCATGCGTTTGAGCTAAACCCCGATAGAAACGCGCCGCAAGAGCCAATACTGCCGGCACTAAGCCGAAAATATGGTCGTTCTGAGGAGGAAATGCGCGCAGCTCAGGCCAATATGATGCAAATAGCTGCCGACCTCGGGCTTAACTTTACCAAAATGCAGCAGCGTTTTACCTGCAATACCTTTGATGCACATCGGCTGGTGAAATGGGCCGCCACACAGAATAAAGCCACCGCAATGAAGCTGGCGTTATTTGCTGCCTATTTTGGTGAAGCCAAAGATGTCTCTGATGCTGCCATTTTAGCGAACTGTGCTGAACAAGCAGGCCTTGATAAAGCCGACGCGCAGCGTATTTTAGCCAGCGATGATTTCAGCGATATCGTCAGAGCAGATATCGCTAAATATCAGCAAGCCGGTATTTCATCAGTACCGGCCTTTATTATTAATAACCGCTACCTGATCTCCGGCGCGCAGGAACCCGCCCAACTGGCTGCCAGTCTGCAGCAAATTGCCGACGAAATGGCTTAAACTGCTACTGAGCGTCAGAAGCGGGATGAAAACGGTAATGGCCGGTAATTTTATAGGCAAATAACATATCGGCCAGTACCGGCCCGGCGCCGATATTGTGTACTATTAACGGCCGTTTGCCGTCAGTTGAGCGTTTATCTGTCACTATACCGATATGCGGCAAATTACCCGGCAACAGCCAGGTAACCAAATCGCCCGGCTGGTAGGCACTGCCCTGCCGGCTAATCGCCAAACGTTCACCATGGCGGCTGAAAAAGGTTTGCAGGTTAGGTACGCGACGATGATCGATATTGCTGTCCGGCTTGGTTAAACCCCAAATCCGCTTTGACGGATATAAGTCAAAATCAGCACGCATATCCTCATGCACCAACTGTTGTAAATCGATACCCAAAGCACGGTAACTGCGGATCACCACATCAGTGCAGACACCGATATCCGCCGGTACATCGCCATTTGGGTAAGCAATACGCAAATAACGGCCATCGTAGCGCACCTGGTGCTCAGTGCGCTCCAGCGCCGCAGCCACCAATTTATCGCTGAATGTTTCGGCCATACTGTGCAGGGGCAATAACCACAGCACTATGACCAACGTAGGTTTTACGACTCGGGATAACAGGAAAACCGGCATAAATTGCTCCTTGCAACGCCGTTAAACTCTGGCATAAGGCGCACCTGCAGCGATAAAGTTCCCCAGCTTATGCTAAAGACTCCAGCAACAGCGCTATACCCTGGCCACCGCCGATGCACATGGTTACCAGGCCATAACGGCCGCCAATACGCTTAAGCTCTGCCAGTAGTTTAATGATCAAGATAGAGCCGGTGGCTCCCACCGGATGCCCCAGTGCGATAGCGCCGCCGTTGGGGTTTACTTTAGCGCTGTCAAAGCCAAGCGTCTGGCTTACTGCCAGTGCCTGGGCAGCAAAAGCTTCGTTGGACTCAATCACATCTATATCGGCCACAGTTAAGCCGGTTTGCGCCAGCACCCGCTGTACCGCCGGTATCGGCCCTAATCCCATCACACCCGGCTCCACGCCGGCAAAAGCATAACCGAGCATACGTGCCTGTGGGGTAAGGCCACGTTTTTCCGCTTCAAACCGGCTGGTTAGGAGCATGGCGGCAGCACCATCGTTTAAGCCCGAGGCATTACCGGCAGTAACTATGCCATCGGCTTTAAACGCGGGTTTAAGTTTAGCTAAACTCTCTGCTGTGGTATCCGCACGGATATGCTCATCGCGGTCGAATTGCACTTCTTTTCGGCCAACCTGAACTGTTAGCGGCACAATCTGACTGTCAAACCAGCCCCGCTGCTGCGCATTGGCAGCACGCTGCTGGCTTATAAGCGCAAAGTCATCTAAGTCAGTGCGGCTAAAGCCATATTGGCCGGCGATGGTTTCCGCGGTAATGCCCATATGGCCGCTACCAAACGGATCGGTCAAAATGCCCAGTGTTAAATCTGTTATTGCGCCGTGGCCCATTTTTAAACCGCGCCGCACATTAGGCAATAAATAAGCGCCGTTACTCATACTCTCGGCGCCACCGGCCAGGGCAATAGTGCTTTGCCCCAGCTGAATAAGCTGCGCCGCCGATATCACCGACTGCACCGCCGAGCCACATAAGCGGTTGACATTAAAAGCAGCAGAACCGGCGGCCATACCGGCGTTTAATGCAATATACCGCGCCAAATAAGCATCTTCAGCGCCGGTGGTAATAATATGGCCAAAAACCGCATGGTCGACATCAGTTGCTGCCACGCCGGCGCGGCTGATTGCCTCGGTCGCGGCCGCTGAACCCAGCTGCGCGGGGCTAAGGTTTGCCAAACTACCGCCAAAGCTGCCAATGGCCGTACGGGCACCGGCTAAAATTACCACGTCAGCCAGCGGCATTGCCATCTCCAAATATTGGTGGATTATCTGTTTTGCTATTGTGCTCTAATTGTCTGATGTAATCTTTATCAAAACCATCTAACGCAGCCATCAATAGTTGACCACGCTTGGCTTTCGGCAAACTTTTAACAATTAACTGATACGAATTTTCAATCTGCCGTTTTATCTCGTTATCCGGTACGCTGCCATCCAGCAGCACGGTGTTCCAGTGCTGTTTGTTCATATGGTAACCGGGGGTAATCGCCGGAAAAATATCGCGCAGCATCAAAGCTTCAGCCGGGTCGCACTTCAGGTTAACCCGGGCTACGCCCTCTTTTTCACTTAAAATAGCGAAGATTTTGCCGACTTTATACACGTAGATATCCGGACCAAACGGGAAGTCTTCCATGCTTTGCAGTTGCATCAGGCAGTGATCACGGCATTGTTGAAAGTCGAACATTGAATGCACTCCTTTATCTGACAGGGCGGATCGGGTTGTGCTAAGCCGACCCTTGAAGGCATGGATGCCTGAGAGGAGCCTACAGGGATGTATTCACGGCGAGTCGGCGTGTACAACCCGATTTGCCCCTGCACGAAAAAAAGAGCCCTGCATAAGTCAGGGCTCTGTGTCACTCATTTAAGGTTTAGTATATTTATCCAGCCACTGAAATACTTCGTTGTACCAGCGCACGCGGTTATCTTTATTTAAGATCCAGTGGTTTTCATCGGGGAAAATCACTAAGCGCGAATCGATACCCTTGCGTTGCAGGTTAGTAAAAGCACCTAAACCCTGGGCATAAGGCACGCGGTAGTCTTTTAAGCCGTGAATAACCAACATCGGCGTTTGCCATTTATCGGCGTGCGCCGCCGGGTTAAATTTCTGGTAATCAGACTCCGGGTTCCAGGCCGGGCCACCTAAATCAAACTCCGGAAACCACAGCTCTTCGGTGCTGCCGTAAAAGCTTGGCATATCGTATAAGCCGGCATGGTTTACCAGACATTTAAAACCGGTTGGCCAGTTACCGGCTATCCAGTTCATCATATAACCACCGTACGATGCGCCCAGTGCACAAGCACGGTCGCCATCAATCCAGGGTTGGGCTTTAACGATATACTCAAAGCCTTTCTTTAAATCTTCCAGCGGCTTACCGCCCCAATCACGGCTGATAGAATCAGTAAAGGCCTGGCCATAACCGGTTGAACCATGAAAATCGACCATCACCACCGCGTAACCTTTGGCAGCATACATTTGCGCATTCCAGCGCTCGTTAAACATATTACTAAAACTGCCCTGCGGACCGCCGTGCACTAAAAATGCCATCGGGTATTTTTTCTTTGCATCAAAATCCCACGGCTTAACCAGGTAGCCATATACCGTATCGTCGTTGGCACCTTTAAAGCTAAATTGCTCGTAATCACCAAACTGCACAGCCTGGCGCCAATCCGCATTAATGTCTGTCAACTGCGTTAAGCTGCTACCGTCCAAGCTGAGTTGAAACACCTCAGGCGGCATATCCAGTTTATGGTTAGTAAACACAATTTTATCCGCCGCCACGTTCAATGCGCCGGCCGTGCCATCGCCATAGACTTTACGTACATCACCAAAACCGGTGTTAATGGCGTAAATACTGTACTGGCCAACATCCTGAGTAGTGACATACACAGTGCGGTTATCGGGGCCAAATTTATAATCGCTGACCGAGCGGTCAAATTCCGGCGCCAGCTCTTTACGCTGCCCGGTCACCATATCCAGCAACATCAGGCTGAACTTATCGGCTTCGGCTTGTGGCTTACTCATGGCTTTATAGGCCATAAAACGGCCATCACTGGAGAACGACGGCTGTGCATCCCATGCCAGGTTTGATGCGGTTAAATTTTGCTTTTCACCGCCATTTACCAGCACCATAAAGATATCGTAATTGGTATGCCAGGCCTGATCGGCATTGGGTATTTTTGCGCTGAATACCAGCCGCGCATTATCCGGCGTAAAAGCCACTTCTTTGATACCGGCAATATCGGTATTCCATTCGCTCATCAGGTTAGTCGCATCTTTCACCGCGCCTTTACCCAGCGCAGCCACATGCAAATGGCTGCGGTACGGTGTTAACCAATGGTCCCAGTGGCGCACCATCAGCTGATCATAGGCCATCGCCGTATCTTTTTTCGCTGCATCAGCCGCTTTTGCTTCCAGCGTACATTGCAGGTTCTGACAACCTGGTTTTACTGCTAATGCCAGCGCAATTTGTTTGCCGTCATTTGACACTTTAAAACCATCTACCGGCAACGGTAAATCAGTAACCTGCAAGGCTTCACCGCCGTACAGCGGTAACTGCCATACCTGGTTAGTACCGCTACGGTTTGCTACAAAATAAATACTTTGGCCATCATTGGCCCACTGCAGCTGGCTTTCACGGCCGGCACTTTGGGTTAAACGGGTTACTTTATTTAAGTTAGATAAGTCCATCAGATATAAATCGCTGGAGTTATCTGCCGGGCTAAAACCGGCGTTTGTTTGGCCGTAAACTAAAAACCGGCCATCATCAGACAGCACCACATCGTGCAACTTATTAAACTGGTTTAAATGCTCAACCGTCAGCGGCGCTTTCGCCACGGCAGCACCCGACGCTAACAGCGCCAGCGTAATTAAGGTTTTTTTCATGCGTATTCCCTGGATTTTATTGTTATAGGCTGAAAAATTAAGGCTGCAGCAATGCTACAGCCCTGATGGTAAAGCGATTAAGCTTTATCCATTTGCTGAATATTCACTTTCCAAATGGCCGGGCCTTGCTGGTGCACGTTGTTACCGTTGGAATCTACCGCCACCGTTACCGGCATATCCTGTACGTCAAACTCATAAATGGCCTCCATACCTAAATCGGCAAAAGCCACCACGCGCGATTTTTTAATCGCTTTGGATACCAGATAAGCCGCACCGCCTACCGCCATTAAATATACCGCTTTGTGCTGTTTAATGCTGGCAACGGTTTTATCGCCGCGCTCTGATTTACCAATCATACCCAGCAGACCGGTTTGCGACAGCATCATGTCGGTAAATTTATCCATTCTTGTGGCCGTTGTCGGGCCGGCCGGGCCTACTACTTCATCACCCACCGCATCTACCGGGCCAACGTAATAGATAAAGCGGTTTTTAAAGTCTACGCCATCCGGCAGTGCCTCGCCTTTGCTAAGCATATCGGCAATGCGTTTATGCGCCGCATCACGGCCGGTCAGCATTTTGCCGCTTAGCAGCACGGTTTCGCCGGCTTTCCACTCTAATACATCTTCTGGCGTTACCGTATCCAGGTTTACCCGGCGTACATTAGCGCCCAGCTCCCAGGTTACCTGCGGCCAGTCTTCCAGTTTTGGTGGCTGAATATCGGCCGGGCCGCTACCATCTAAATGAAAATGCACGTGGCGTGTGGCAGCGCAATTTGGGATCATCACTACCGGCAAGCTGGCAGCATGGGTAGGTACGCTGTTAATTTTCACATCCACTACGGTGGTTAAACCGCCTAAGCCCTGGGCACCAATACCGAGTTTATTCACTTTTTCATACAGCTCTAAGCGCAGCTTTTCATCGGCGGTTTCAGCGCCTTTAGCAATTAAATCCTGAATATCAACCGGCTCCATCAGCGCTTCTTTGGCCAACACAGCGGCTTTTTCTGCTGTGCCGCCAATACCTATACCCAGCATGCCAGGGGGACACCAGCCGGCGCCCATTTTCGGCAGCGTTTCCAGTACCCAATCCACGATAGAATCAGACGGGTTAAGCATCGCCATCTTGGTTTTATTTTCTGAACCGCCGCCTTTGGCCGCAATCATCACTTCAACATGATGGCCGGCAACTAAATCGATATGTACTACTGAGGGCGTATTATCTTTGGTGTTTTTACGGCTGCCGGCAGGATCTGCCACGATAGAGGCGCGCAGCGGGTTATCAGGGTTTAAATAAGCACGACGGGTACCTTCATCCACCATCTGCTGCACTGTCATATCGGTTTTATCCCATTTGACATCCATACCAATTTTAACAAAGCAGGTGACGATACCGGTGTCCTGACAAATGGGCCGGTGGCCTTCAGCCGACATGCGCGAGTTAATTAAAATTTGTGCGATGGCATCTTTCGCCGCCTGGTTTTGCTCTTTGTGGTAAGCAACTTCCAGCGCTTTGATAAAATCTAACGGGTGATAATAAGAGATGTATTGCAGTGCATCTTCAATGCTGTCGATAAAGTCTTGCTGGCGAATAACCGTCATGTTGTTTTACCTGTCCTCTGACGCCTCTGGCAGCGCCATGTTTAACTATTAGTGTCGGTGCTGGTATGATAGCGCGCATCAGAAACAGCGGCTAGCCCCATTCATGCAGCAGTACCTTATTCCACCGGAAATTTATGGCGACACGCCGGATAACTTACTGGCCCTGTTCAGCCACGTTGCCATGCAACCCTGGGCCATGTTGCTCGACTCGGCCGCGCCAGCGCACGTTAACAGCCGTTATGACATCTTAGTCAGCGGGCCACTGGCCACCTTAGAGGCCAAAGCCGGCATTAGCATATTAACCGACGAGCACGGCGCGCACAGTTATCAGGAAAACCCCTTTACCGTGCTTAATTGTGCGTTAAAGCGCTATTTCCCGACAGCAGTCCAAAGCAGCCTGCCCTTTATCGGCGGTGCCCTTGGCTACTTTGGCTATGATTTAGGCCGTTATACCGAAACCTTAGCGGCCACGGCAGAGGCTGATATTAACCTGCCGGATATGGCGGTAGGGTTTTATCAACAGGCGCTGATATTAGATAAGCAACAGCGCCAGCTTTGGTATGTCGACTACCGGGGCGAGGCCGAAGCCGGCTGGCAAAAACTGTACGCCAGGTTACAACAAAACTCAGCGGCGGCAGCGCCCTTTAGTTTAAACAGTCACTGGCAAGCCAATATGGATAAAGCCGGTTACGTGGCACGGTTTAATCAGGTGCAAGAGTATTTGCTTAGCGGCGACTGCTACCAAATTAACCTGACCCAGCGCTTTAGCGCAGGCTATCAGGGCGATGAGTGGCAGGCCTATTTGCAGCTGCGGGATAAAAACGCCGCGCCGTTTTCTGCCTTTATTCGCCTGCCGCAAGGTGCGGTGCTGAGTATCTCACCAGAGCGTTTTTTACAACTGCACGGCAATAAGGTTGAAACCAAACCGATTAAAGGCACCCGGCCGCGCGGGATCTGCCCGATGACCGATGCAGTAGAGGCCGATAACTTACGCAATTCGTTAAAAGATCGCGCCGAAAACGTAATGATTGTCGATTTGCTGCGTAACGATTTAGGCAAAGTTTGTCTGCCGGGCTCAGTCACCGTACCGCAATTATTTGCCATTGAAAGCTTTCCGGCGGTGCACCATTTGGTCAGCACGGTAACCGGTATCTTAGCGCCAGAGTACAGTGCCTGTGATTTACTGCGCGGTGCTTTCCCGGGCGGCTCTATTACCGGCGCGCCCAAGGTGCGGGCAATGCAGATCATTGAGCAATTAGAGCCACAGCGCCGTTCAGTCTATTGCGGCGCCATTGGTTACATTAACAGCAGCGGCGATATGGATACCAATATTGCTATCCGCACGCTGATTTGCAGCGAAGGCAAAATTCACTGTCAGGCCGGCGGCGGCATCGTAGCCGACTCCGACGCTGACAGCGAATACCAGGAAACCTTAGATAAGGTGAATAAAATTCTGCCGGTGCTGGCAGTGCAGGAGTTATAGCGATGCTGGCCGGCGAGTTTCGTCAGCGATTTTCACTGCAAACCGCTGCCGCAGGTGGCGCTATCGCCGCTACAGACAAGCATAAAGCTGCGGTGTTAGTGCCGATAATTAATTACGGCGATAAGCTGCAGGTGCTGTTTACCCAGCGCGCACTGCATTTACGCCATCACCCCGGGCAAATCAGTTTCCCGGGCGGCCGGATAGAGTCCGGCGAAAGCAGCTGTGCAGCTGCGCTTCGCGAAGCGCAGGAGGAAATAGGCTTAGCGCCTGATGCACTAGAGTTACTTGGCCGCCTGCCACTGCAAAGTACCAGTACCGGCTTTACCATAGAGCCCTGGGTTGGTTTACTTACGCCACAGCGCAGCTGGATTTTGCAGGCTGATGAAGTGGCCGGTATTTTTGAAGTGCCGCTAACGCATTTTCTGCAGCAGGAAAATCGTCATCTGTTCAGCTTACGGCTGCGCGGCAAAGTGCAGCAAATGCATGCCATGCCGTATCAGGATAAGTTTATCTGGGGGGCAACAGCTGCTATTTTGCATAGGTTGTGTTTGCAGCTGGCCTAATCAAACCCATTAGTTTATCTCATCTGTAATAAGCACCGACCAGTTACCAACCGACTTACAGAACAGCGCTGCTTGGGCTACAATGGTGCAACTTTGATAACGACCAAACAGAATTTATTATGATTATCAGCGCTTTTGATATGTTCAGTATCGGCATAGGGCCGTCCAGCTCACATACTGTAGGCCCAATGCGGGCAGCGAAAAAGTTTACCGACGATTTAACTGACAAAAACCTACTCGATAACGTTACTGCCGTAAAAGTAGAGCTGTTTGGCTCGCTGGGCCAAACCGGCATTGGCCACGGTACCGGCAAAGCGGTTATTTTAGGCCTGGCCGGCTACCTGCCGGAAACGGTTGACCCGGACGCCGTGCCGGGTTTACTCAAACAAGTGAATGACGAGCAGCAAATTCGCCTGGCCAAGGTAAAGCCTGTTAACTTCCCGCGCGAAGGCGCTATTGTATTTCACCGGCGTAAAACCTTAAAAGAGCACTCCAATGGCATGGAGCTGATTGCCTACGATAAAGACAAAAACATCGTACTAAGCGATGTGTACTTCTCTATCGGCGGCGGTTTTATTGTGAAAGCCGAAGATTTTGCCAAAGAAAAAGAAGCCGCCAGCCAATTTGCAGCTGATAACCCGCCACCGTTCCCGTTTGAGTCTGGCGCCGAACTGTTAGCCCTGTGCAAAGAGCATGGGTTATCGATAGCCGGTTTAATGCTTGAAAACGAAAAAGTGTTGCGCAGCCCGGCGCAAATTACCGACGAGCTGAATAATATCTGGCTTACCATGCGTGCCTGTATCGAGCGCGGCATTAAAACCGAAGGCATACTGCCGGGCGGTTTAAAAGTAAAACGTCGCGCCCCGGCGCTGTATAAAAAGCTGATGGCCGAAAAAAGCAGTGACCCATTACAAGTGATGGACTGGGTAAACTTGTTTGCGCTGGCGGTAAATGAAGAAAATGCTGCCGGTGGCCGCGTGGTTACCGCCCCAACTAACGGCGCCGCCGGTATTATTCCGGCAGTACTGATGTACTACGATAAATTTATTCAGCCGGTTACCCCGGATATCGCCGTGCAGTATCTGTTAACCGCAGCGGCTATCGGTATTTTATATAAGAAAAACGCCTCTATCTCCGGTGCTGAAGTGGGCTGTCAGGGGGAAGTGGGTGTGGCTTGTTCTATGGCGGCTGCGGCATTAACCGAAATTCAGGGTGGTACCCCGCTGCATGTTGAAAACGCCGCGGAAATTGGCATGGAGCATAACCTGGGGTTAACCTGCGACCCGGTAGGTGGTTTGGTGCAAGTGCCTTGTATCGAGCGCAACGCCATGGGTTCGATTAAAGCTATTAACGCATCACGCCTGGCGCTGCGCGGAAGCGGCGATCAAAAGGTGTCACTGGATAAAGTCATTAAAACCATGTGGGATACCGGTAAAGATATGCAAACCAAGTACAAAGAAACCTCGCGTGGTGGTTTGGCGGTAAATATTATCGAGTGCTAAGCGCGGTTAAACTTGCTTACAACTTAAGTTGGCGACAAGGTTGAAATAATAACCTGAGACAACCAGACTAAGCCTATCTGTGATAAGGAGTATTGGCATGAGTAACACTGTCAGATGGGGCACCTTAAGTCTGCTGTTAGTTGCAGCATTAATTTGTTACTTTCTCGGCTTTAGCATTAGCTCGGGCGTGCTGGTAGTAGCAGGTGTGTTTTTCGAAGGCTGCTTTTGGTTTAAGTTCTTAAAAACGCCACAGGGCAAAGCGCTGTTATAGACAGCGCTTGGTTGCCAGCCTTAGCCCGGTTTTTTCGCCCAGGCTGCACACCAACCTTCGCTGTTCACCAGCTTACCTGGGAAAATACCGCATGGCCGCCAGGCTTCGCCATCAGCGCCCTGGATCAATGCGCAATTACCACACATTTGGCCCTCTTTGGCTGACTTATGTACATATTGCAGAGCCTTTGCCTGCGGGTTTTCCGGGTCCAGTTGCTCGTTAGCAAAGGCCTTTAAGCTGATACCGCCCATACTTAAACCTACTACGCCACCGGCCGATAGTTTTAAAAAACGTCTTCTGCTATTGGTCATCGTTGTTGCCTCTGATGTTGTTTATTGTTGGTCTACTGCTGCACTTGCTATCGATCTTAATGTTGCACTTAATTACCGTTGAGCTTAGTTACTGCGGCAATTAGCGGCGCAACACTTTTAGTTATATTGCTACTTACTGATATTAAGGCGCATTGGTTTAGTCTGGTTTTTCACCGGTAAAACCAAACCAAAGCACTGATGTCACGTAACAGTTACAGCTGTAAGCTTAGCAGCCCGTATCAGGAACTTCTTTGATGGAAAACAACATTATTATTACCGGCGCAGCGCAGCGCCTGGGGTTGCATTGCGCCCTGACATTACAACATGCCGGTTTTCAGGTTATTGCCACCTACCGTAGTGAAAAGCCCGGCCTGCAACAACTCAGAGATGCCGGTGTGAACTGTATACAGTTGGATGTAACAGATCCGGCCCAATTGGCCGGCTTTATTACACAGGTCAAACAACAACACCGCAGTTTAAGAGCACTGATCCACAATGCCTCCGACTGGAAAAAAGATGCACCGTTCAACGACGCCGGCACAGATACACTTGCGGCAGATGCAGCGGTGTACGATGCTATGCAAGCGGTACATGCCAGAGCACCCTATTTGCTCAACCGCGCCTTTACAGCTTTATTGCAAGCGCATAACGGCGTAACCGACATTATTCATTTAACCGATTTTGTCGCTAGCGTTGGCAGCAGCAAGCATATGGCGTATGCCGCATCTAAAGCCGCGCTGGAAAATTTAACCTACAGCTTTGCCCGCGCGCTGGCACCCAACGTTAAGGTAAATGCCATTGCCCCGGCCCTGCTGATGTTTAATGACCACGATGACGCCAGCTACCGTGCAAAAGCCTTACAAAAGTCTTTATTGCAGGTTGAACCAGGCGCCGCAGAGCTCAGCAGTACGGTAATGTATCTGCTTAACAGCCGCTATATAACCGGCAAAGTTATTGGCCTGGATGGTGGACGGCAATTAAACCTGCCATAACCGGTGCTAAACCGATCAGGGTTTAATTTGTCACCTGCGGCTGGCAAAATAGTCTTAATTACCAGTGAAGAAGCATATCTATGAAAGCCAGCCTGTATTTAGTCAGTATATTGTTCGCCACCGGCACTTTTGCCACCAGCCAGCCGGTTGCCGGCAAATGGATCACCGATCGACAAGGCCATACCTTAACCGATCCGCAAAGCTCCGGTTTCACCTGGCGCCATGGTGAGCTGATTCATCTGGGAGATAATAGTGCCGCAGAGCCTATGCGCAACAAATTGCTGCGGATAAACCCGAACACCGCTCAGCTTATCGCTGAGCCGCTTAATGTTACGGTGTCAGCACAAGTATTAAGTGGCTGTTTTGGCGAACTGTTCAGCAAGTACCCTGACTTTGAGTCATTAGCATGGGACAGAGCAGACGATTCCGTATTTATTACTGTTACCGAAGACTCCTCTTTTGTGCAGTTAACTGCAGATTGCAAAGCAAAATACGGCACCACCCACTCTACCGATTTTCCTACCTTACTGGTTAAAATTGAAACCGACCGCAAGCTAAGCCGCGCTGAAATAACCGCAGTGCGGCCGGTGCAGTTCCCCAAAGCTGCCGCTGTTGGTAATGCACCGAATGATGGCATTGAAGGTTTAGCCTTTGATAATGCCGGTAACTTATATTTAGCGCTGGAGCAAAATGCCGCCAATGCGCCGATGATTTTTAAAACGCCGTACAGCAACACGTTTTGGCAGCAAGATGGCTACGTCAAGGTACAGGACAGCGGCTTTATGTTGCCGGTGCCGGATAATAAAGATCACCCGATTAACGGCCTGGACTACTTAGCCGCAAAAAAACTGGGCCACCCCGGTTATTTGGTGGCTGCGGCGCGCAATGACGACCAGCTGTGGATCATTGATTTAAGCCAACAACAAGCGCCCTTTGTGCAGCAAATGGCTTACTATGCTCCCACACCGGCCGACAGTAACTGCCCGGCCTATGAGCACATGGTACAAACCGCCATTGAAGGTGTGGCAGTGCACGGTGACACGGTATATTTAGTTAACGATGCCTGGAAAAAACGTTACCCCGACAATATTCAATGTCCGGCCAATGCCGCGCATTTTACTAAGTTTGCGCCGCTACTGTTTAGCCTGCCGGTAGACCCGCGCTGGTTTATTCAGGGTCTGAAATAAGTATCACTCAGCAAGCGGATAAGTACTGTGTACTACCTGGTGAAGTACCGTGCGCTATCTGCTATTATTGCCTGCTGTTTGCCGCCCTCGTAACGGCGCAGCAGGCCGGCACAATTCCGCTTTGTTTCACAGGATTACTGTTTTTACGGGATGACTTATGATTAACCACTTTCGCGTACTTGGCGTAAAAACCAATGCCAGCGATGACGATATTAAAAAAGCCTATAAACGCTTCGCCAATAAGTATCATCCGGACAAATTGCACGGCCTGACTGACGACGAAAAAGACCAGGCTGCAGTACAGTTGCAACGGGTAAAAGCGGCCTATGAGGTGTTGTCCGATCCAAAACAAAAAGCGGCTTTTATTAAAGATTTCAACAATGTCATTGTTACCGACCCCGCTTCTGCTATGCAGGAAATGTGGGATCAGTACTACTCTTAAACCTATCAGGGTCGTCAACAGCTTATGGCAAACAAATTAAATATGGCACGCATTCGTGCCCTGCAAACCGACGCACTGGAAAATATCGAGTCCTATATGGACCCCGACACCCCCAAGGCGCTGGAGCAATTTACCGCTAAAATGAAAGCCATTTTACTGGCCAGTCCGGATATGCTCGACTCCGTACCGGAATACCTGCCAATGGCGTTATACGGTCGGGTAAAGTTCACCCCGGCAGCAAAATTGCAATGGCAGCAATGGCTAAACAGTGCCACCGCCCCGACGTGGGATCAATTTAAAACCTCAGTGGCGTTTAATAACGCCGATGTTGAACTGGTCAAAGCCATTCGCGCCCACAATGAAGCACAGCTTATCGAAGCCTGTGCCGTACTGTTTATGCTTGAAGCCGGCGATAAACTGGTGGCAAAACGCCGCAACGGCAGCGAAACCTACAACGAAGACCCGTCCTACGACGATGCCGGTTACGACGATGCCGACAGCGACCGCGGACATTATGCCAGCGACGACTACGACAGCGATGATGACAGCGATGAAGAAGGTTACGACAACCAGTACGACGATATTCGTTTTAACGGAGAAAAACCGTAATGAGCACTAATCTGATTGAGATAGCCGTTGCCGAAATTAAACAGCTGGCCGTAGTAGAACCCAAGCAAGCCAGCAAAAAGTTTGAGCTGATTGCCAACACCATGAGTGATGAGCAACTGGTCGAGGTCATTGAACAAATAGATATTGTGACGCTAACCCAGATTAACAGCGAACATGATATCTCCTTCCCGTCGATTATCTCCGGGCTGATGAGCCCCGAGCGTATTCGCGATATCGTCTGTCAGCAGCCGTTGTACTGGGAAGAAAAAATTAAAAATAACGCCGAAGAACTTAAGCAACACACCTTCGACTTTTTAACCTATTTAATCCGCACCCAGGACAGTGAAGACAAACAAGCCGCCATTTTAGAATGTGTGGCAGAAGACCCGGCCGGGCTGTTTTATTTGTCTATTCCGTTTATCGAAATTTACCGCGGCGAACAATTTGCCGATGAAGACTTCTATGCCGACACCCTGCACGAAGAGGAAGAAGACCTGGAAGAAGCGCTGGCCTATACCGAGCGCCAGCTTACTGAAGATGCTCATGGCCTGGGCTTTGACGACCCACGCAGCCTGCTGGCACTTATCCGCCAGTTAACGCCGCAGGTAGAGCAAGCCATTAAAGCGCTTATTCGCAATGAGAACTCCGGCTGGGAAGGCATAATAAGTAAATTCGCCACCGAACTGGTGATGCAGGCCAAAGAGAAAAACCAGGCCACGGATGAATATGCCGAAGTGGACGATATGTTCAGCTTTCTCGACTAAGGAACAACCACATGCAGTTAATGCTACGCGATGGCAGCTTTGGCCCGTTTTTAACTCAGGTGCTGACTAAGGCGCAAGCCGACGACAAACTCAACCAGGCAGAGCTGCAACAGATTAAAAGCAAAGCCGTGCTGATGAGCCTGAAATTTGCCGACAAATTTTACAACAAGTACAAAATGCACCTGTTAGAGCAAGCGGCATACGACATTATCGGCGTGGTAAGTTTAGGTTTACTCGAGCTTAGCGACAACGACCCCGATCGTGCGCTCACCCTGCTGCTGGCGCCGGAAGGCGTGGTAAAGCCGTTTCAAAAAGGCTGGAATATGCTGAGCACTGTCAGCAAAAAAACCGGTAAAAGCTCGCTGTACGGCGATGTCGAAGAACAACTGCTGCAGAGTATTGCCAGCCCGCCCGACGCCGAAGAATGGCACGGTTGGGCACAGTACCAACAAGCACTGGGAGAGCACCGCCGCAGCCAGTCTATGCAGCTTCTGCAGCAGCAATTTTACGCCCGCAGCCACTTTGATGAATTTGAGCATTTCAGCCTGGAAGAAGTGTTAGCCGAAGTAGTGTTTTACCGCGCGCTTACCGGCGGCGATAAAGTACGCCAGGATTTAAAAAAGCGTATCCGTACTATAGCTCTGCAACCGCACTGGTTTAGCGACACCTTTTTCCAACTGCAAACAGAAGCCACTCTGGCAGAATTGCCTGAGGCCAATGCCGATGCTATCCGTAACGATTTAGGCCAGCATTTTATTCCGGCGCTGTCGCGTACCTTAGCGTTTGCCAAAGACTACCAGGCACTGGCAACACAAGATGCTTCACCGGAAAAGCTCGACGCCTTCGAAGGTAAACAAGGCTTAACCAACCCATTACTCGGCTGGCCGCAGTACCTGGAACTATAAGCCGGAACTGTAAACTGTAAAGATGAACGACAATATGACTAAACGCATTTACCCTCTGGTGGCAGCTATGCTGCTATGGTTGTTACCGCTGCATCAGGCCTGCGCCAATACAGAAGACACTGCAGCTGACGTGCTGCGTGTTGCCCTGCCAGCCGCAGCCTGGGGCATGACACAGTATTTGGACGACACTGAGGGCAGCAAGCAATTTTACTACAGCTTTGCCGCCACTGTAGCTACAACTCTGACGCTGAAGACCACCATTCACAAAAACCGCCCTGATGGCTCAGACAACGACGCCTTCCCCTCCGGCCATACTTCCATGGCGTTTCAGGGGGCGGCGTTTTTACAACGGCGTTACGGCTGGCAATACGGCGCACCGGCCTTTGCACTGGCAAGCTATGTCGGTTACAGCCGGGTAAACAATGATCATCACGACAGTCGCGACGTACTGGCCGGCGCGTTAATCGGCATCGCTGCCAGCTATTATTTTGCCGAACCGTTTTATGGTGTACAGGTAACACCCACCGCAGGTTTAAATGGTGTGGGGTTGCAGTTAACTGCGAACTGGTAATATTCAGAGATGGTTAGCGGACAACTGCAGTTGATACACATGGTCCGCAAAGTACTTGCCGCCGATGCAGTGCGCATTGGCGGCAATATGCTGTAAAGCAAAGCCGCATTTGCGTAATACCTTTTCCGATGCGACATTGCCTTCAGTTACCACCGCCCGGTAGTACTCAATGTTATGCGTGGCGCCGGCCCAGTCTATCAAACCTTGCAGCGCTTCGGCTGCGTAGCCTTTACCATAAAATTCAGGTAAAAACAGATAACCCACTTCGGCAACGCCGTTTTGTAATAAAAAGCCGCTTACGCCAAGCTCAGCTCCGTTGGCTTTGTCGGTGACAACCAGGCCAAGCCAGTTGTCACTATCGGGCGTCCAGGGCAGCAGGCGCGATGCAAACTTCTGTCGGATCTCAGGCTCGCCCGGCACATCAAAGCACAACGCCACTATTTGCGCATCGCTGTGCAAGCGCAAAAACAGCGGCCAGTGCTGTTGTTGCAGCGGTTTGATAAGCAGACGACTGGTTTCGATCTCTATCAAAGATGTACCCACAGGTGTTTATGCTTAAATCTACCAAACAAACTGATAGCTCTATTTCGTGTTAATTTAACGGTCTAATTTACTTAGCAGATTGGCTTTCACTGCCGGCCATTCGCTGGCAATAATTGAATACACCACTGTATCCCGGTATGAGCCGTTTGGCATTATCTGATGGTTGCGTAATATGCCGTCTTGCTTAGCACCTAACCGTTCAATGGCTGCACGTGATGCTCGGTTAAAGTAGTGCGTACGAAACTCTGCGGCGATAGCATTTAACGACTCAAACAAATTGGCCAATAGCAGCAATTTGCATTCGGTGTTCACCGGCGTTCTTTTGGCAGAATCGGCATACCAGGTATAGCCAATTAATGCCCTTCTGTTTGCTGCATCAACATTGTAATAGCGGGTTGTTCCGACAATGTCGCCTGTTGCTACCGACTTTACCGCATAAGCAACATCACCACACGCAGCGGCAGTAATGGCTTGAGAAACATAATCGGCCATCTGATCTGCCGCCGGCACATGCGCAAACCATAGTTTGTCAGGCTCGCCGTCGGCAACCGCCCGTTGCAGCGGCTCAATATGATGCTCAGCCAGCGGCTCCAGTGTTACAAAACGACCCGCTAATACTTCCTTCTTAATCCACATATCGAAAACATCCAAACTGTTGCCCGCTTTTAACATCCTTTATCGTCATGTTTAACGCAGGGTATCTGATAGTCCGCCCTATTTCGTGCGGCGTGGTTTAGCCTTCGGCTTGGCACTGGCGTTGCCCTGCAGCTCTATCACGGTTTCGCTGGCTTTGTTAGAGCGACCTGACAACACTTTGCGCGAAATACTCTTTAACAGCGAGCCGCGATTACTGACTTCAAAACCCGGCTTAACAATGCGTTTGATATCGCTGCCAATCAGCTTTTGAATACGCTCTAAGGTTTGCTCATCTTCACGGCTGACAAAGGAAATAGCGTTACCGCTGGCACCGGCGCGGCCGGTACGACCGATGCGGTGCACGTAATCTTCCGGTAAATACGGCAGATTAAAGTTAACCACGTAATCCAACCCCTGAATATCCAAACCACGGGCGGCTACTTCGGTAGCAATAAGTACCTGTAATTTTGCCGATTTAAACTCAGCGATAGCACGGCGGCGTGCGCCCTGGCTTTTATCGGCATGGCATACTGCCGCGTCAATTTTGCGCTTTTGTAAGCCGGCTAACAGTTGATCTGCCTGCTCTTTGGTACTGGTAAACACCAGCACCTGAAACCAGTTGTGCTCGGCCAACAGTTGTTCAAATAAATCAATTTTGCGGCTTTCTTCTACCGCATACACCACATGATTTACTGTATCAGCGGTGCTGTTTACTCTGGTTACCCGCACTTGCTGATGATTACGCAGAATTTTATGCGATAACTCATTAACTGCCGGTGAGGTGGTAGCGGAAAACAGCAGCGTTTGCCGTGAGGTCGCGGTCATTTGCAGTAACTTCATCACATCGGTAATAAAGCCCATATCCAACATACGGTCGGCTTCATCCAGTACCACAAATTCCACATCGCTTAATATCACGTTGCCCAGTGCCATATGCTCTAACAACCGGCCGGGTGTGCTGATAACCATATCGACGCCGGCAATCAGTTTATTGGCCTGGCCGCCCATTTTTACCCCACCGTACAGCGCCGTAACGCTCAGGGGTAGAAACTGTGCATAAGCCGTTATCGCATCAGCTAACTGCTCGGCCAGTTCGCGGGTTGGCGTCAGGATCAACGCCCGTGGCCGACGCTCGGCAGTAGCTTTAGGCTTGTCCAACATGCGCTGTAACAGCGGAATGGCAAAAGCAGCGGTTTTACCGGTACCGGTTTGCGCCGTGACCTGTAAATCTTTGCCGCGTCGCGCCGGCACTATGGCCTGCTGCTGTACCGGGGTCATTTCACTGTAGCCACATGCAACCAGCGCGCGTTGTAAGTCTGGTGCCAAATCTAAAGATGAAAATTGCATAAGAGTTCCTCTGTAGATTAGCTACAGTAAAAAATGAGTAAATAAAGGTTTTGTTGCCGTTGCATTGTAAGCTGCGGTTATTCGCCGTCGTCTTCAGCGCTATCGGCAGCAGGCGCCGCAGGGCGCGGTTTATGCTTACAGGCACGGGCCAGAATTTCAATATAGAACGCCGGCAGCCCCTGCGCCACGGCAGCGTCAATATGCTTGTTGATGTCAGAGGTAAAAATGGTTTCGGCAACCTCTTCAGTGGCCCCAAAGCGACAATCGAACGTCCAGTAATCGGTGCCGTCAGGCAGCGATTTACGCCGCTCTCTGTTTAAGTATTTTTTAATATCATACTTAACAGCGTCTACCAATCGGGCAGGTGTCAGCTTCGGGTGCGTTAATGCGATTGTCTTTTTCATTACATTTCCTACAGAGGTGCCAAAGCTGAGCCAGCTTTTAAACGCGCATTCTACATGGAAGCAACGAAGATAACCGCCACTATCTGCGATTTTCTGTTAAAAGCTAAGCAGCAAACGCCAAAGTTCGCTGCTTTGTGGCACGCTGCGCCAGATAAGCCCTTAGTACTACGTTTTATCCATGCTGTGTAAATGGCATCTCAACTAACAACTGTAAGATAAAGCATGTTAAACCGCAGCATATCGCTGGCTATTTCAGTTTGGGCAAAAATGATAAATCGACGTAGTATTTTGCCGGGTTACCCTGCGCGATAAATACTTTGATCGTTTCCCTGTCGATATAAGCGGATGGGTCAAACCACAGATTATTACTTTTAAAGATGTGTATATCCGAGGTAGCCGGGTTTTGCCATTGCGTCAGCACCCGAAACGGGTGTTTGCCGTTAACCGACAATGTCGTATTTTGCTCAACGCCCTGGTAGCGGGTTTCTATTGCTATACCGCTGGCTTTCAACATTTTGTCCTGCCGGCCTTTTAACGCAATAACCAGGATAATACCGGCACCGATCAGAAAAAATACTGCGCCCATAGCCGCCAAAATAAGCGCCACGCCCCATAGGGAAAAGAAATCATTAATTTTGGCATCTGAGGGCTGCGCTGTCTGATACAGCACTTCGACCTGTTCGCCTTCGGCATAGCGGGCAGGATTACTGCCGGCAGAGGGGGCGAACTCAACAACCCGACCACTTTGGGCAGTAAACTGCACTAAAGGCCGGTAAGAAATTGAATCACTTGAGCGTGACAGCAAAAGCTCAACCACAATACCTTCTGCTGTTGCGGCTTCTTTTAAAAATGCCGCCGTGCTGTTGTAGCTATAAAATGCCCCGACCAGCATAACCAGGCCGACCAAACTGAATAAATATTTAACAATTGCAATTGCTTTCATGTTTTACCTTAATTTACTGCGCTACCGGCATATTGTTGACCCTTTTACGCGGGAGCAAGAGTCTATTCTGCCGACAGAATGTAAATCAAGTATTTTTATCTTGTATCACTTTATGTAGCGGCATTGCGTCTGGCCCACAACGCAAATACCGAGGCACTACCAAACATCAGCAGGCTGTACACACTGGGGGCTATCGACATAGCAGAGCTTTGTAAAATACCGGTGGTAATAAGCAGCGCCAGGGTACCGTTTTGCAGCCCTACTTCCAGGCAAATAGTACGGGCCTGATTCTCATGCTTAAGCAGCCATTTGGCCAGGCCATACCCCAGCAACATGGTACTGAGGTTAAGCAGCAAGGCCGCAGGCCCGGCTTTTGCCATGTAACGCCACAGCTCATCGCCTAAATCAACTGCAATACTGATAATTAACAGCAGCAATACCAGAATAGAAAAGGTGCTGATATAAGGTGCGGTCATTTTAGTAAATGCCGGCCATTTTGCCCGTAGCAGCATACCCACTAACACCGGAAAGACACTAACAACCATTAATGTCAACCAGGTACGAAACACCGGCAAGTGCAAATTTGTTTCAGCGCCGGCATAAAAGCCGATGGCCCAGGCTGCCAGCAGCGGTATGGTAAAGGGCGTAATAAAGCCCACCACGGCGGTAAGTGACACCGACAAGCCAACATCGGCTTTACTCAGGTAGCTGTACAAATTAGACGTAGTACCGCCCGGGCACAGCGCTAAAATAAACAGCCCTATTGCTAACTCAGCCTGTAAATCCAATACAGCGATAACCGCAATGGCCGCCAACGGCAGCAACAACAGCTGCGCCAGGGCGCCGAGTAAAAAACCTTTCGGTGCCAGAAACACGCGGGAAAAATCTGCCACACGCAAACTCATGCCCACGCCGGTCATAATCAGGATCAGCGCCAGCGGTAAACCAATTTGGGTCAGGGTTGCAAACATATCACCGCCGGTTGCACAGAAAACACCACGTTACCCTATTATCCGCCAACTGACAAAGCGCTTTGATGCAAAAAACGCGTTAATACAATAAGATGCGCCCTTGCCTGTGGCCGCCTACAGCGCCAGCGGGGTATCAGCGCCCGGCCACAGCAGCTGCAACTGGCGGCTAAACAGTTTAAGGTTGCCGCTGCTGTAAAATATGTCGCTTACGTTGTTACCGGGCTCCTTATTTACGGGGTCTTTGTTTAAAGGAGCCGCCAACAACTGTGCCAGCAATAAGCGCTGCTGCAACTGTTTCGCCACCGCAGTCTCAGTGCGGATAATAGTTACCGCAGGCCCGGCAATAGCGGCAATAGCATCGGCAACAAAGTTGTAGTGGGTACAACCCAGTACCAGGGTGTCGGCACCTTTGTCCAGCAAGGGGTAAATATAGCTTTTCAGCAGTGCCTGCATCGGCGCGCCGTTAAAATCCAGTGTTTCTATCAGCTGCACTAACTGCGGGCAGGGTTGTAATTCAATCCGGGCCTGGCCGGCAAAACGCTGCGCCAAATTGGCAAAGGCCGGTGTTTGTAAGGTGCGCGGCGTGGCTAAAATGCCCACTACTCCGGTTTTACTGGCCAACACCGCTGGTTTTACCCCTGGCTCCACGCCGATAACCGGCAGCGGGCATTCTGCTCTTAATCTGGCAATGGCGGCAGTCGTGGCAGTATTACAGGCCACCACTATGGCTTTAACACCCTGATTTATCAGGTGCCGGCTTATCAGCTGCATGCGCTGATAAATATAGTCATCGGTTTTTTCGCCATAAGGCGCATGGCCGGTGTCAGCGACATAAATCAGCGGTTCATTGGGTAGCAGTTCACGCACTGCACGGGCGACAGACAGCCCGCCGATGCCGGAATCAAAAATACCTGTTGCAGCAGAATTCGCCATTAAGTGCCCACCTGTAATTTAAGGCAGCAAAATTAGCATATTTTGGCTATTTTTTTTCGCCATTTCTGCGTCTATACACTGAAATAACACCAGCCTTATCACGCAAACATCATCAGTTGCCTGAAGTTGGCGTTCGCGCAATATAAAAACATGTCCTAGTATGTTCACTCCGGCAACAACAAACATCCCAGAGCACACAATGAAAATAAATCAACTTATCTTACTCTTCAGCATATCACTGTCGGCCTTTTATGCCGGCGCCAAAGATAACAACTTAAACAAGCAACCGCAGGTTGCCGATCAATTGCTCACGCAGCAACATGACATGCTTGTAAAAAACACCCGGAGCAAAGGATTTGGGCCGCAGTCACCACGTGATATCGAATCAAAGGCCGGAGAAAACCCTGTCAATTTCAGCGCAGCCCCTGCTTTTGAGAACATGAATTTATGTAATATTCATTTCCACAAAAATGCTGAACATAAAGGTGGTGAGTTTACAAAATACGCCGGCAATGGTGACGGGCATGGCGGGCAAAGCGGCTACATGTACTCCGGGCAACTGACCGAAGCAGAGTTAAAACCTGTCCCCACTGAAATATGCCCAAGCGACCACGGTCATCTTCAGCCCGGTGACACCATAGAGCTGCATTATGTGCATTCCACCGCCCAAGTTGGTCCGGGTCCTACTTTAGCCGCTTGCCTGAATGACTCAATTAACAATCCGCAATTGCGCGTTGAAGCGCAGGTGTATGTGTTAGTTAATGACAACAAGGCGCTGAACTTTGTTGAATTAACCAAACCTGGCGTAAAGAATGGCTTTCATCAGGCGCTGAATATTCCCGCTAATACTGGCAAGGCCATTCAGTATGCAGGCTCAACAACAGGACCAGCTTACAATGAAACCGGTTCGCCTTTTCAGGTTAGCTGGAGTGTTCGCCCTAAAGTCGCTAAGGTACACATCGAATCTGTTGGTGAGTGGTGCAAAAGTAATATATTTAATGAAAATCATGCTCATGGCGTGAGAAACCTTGTAATCAACACCAGCCTTTTATCAAAAATAAAGTAGAACCTGTAATAGCCATACACTGCAGCTAAACCAATGGCTATGGGGGGCAGGCAAAAAAGCTAAGCTATAACAGAAGATGATTAAGTACAAAGGCAAATTTGGAGTAGCGATAACGGGCTTTTACTTCACTTTCTTTTTCTGCAACAACGGCACTTTTTTCGTCCATCAGTCAGTTCTGGTTAACAGATATTGGCTGTAATAACAGTAGCACAACAATAAGTGCCGCATTCCCGGGCAGTATTGCTAAGACGCCCCAACAGCTTTTTTGCTGCTGATTTATTGCGAATGGCTGTTATGAGGCGAAAAGCAGATGGTCAGCTTAATTTTGTTCTGCCCCTGAAAATTACGGATAAAAGTCTGCTTAAAAGTAAGGCCTTCATTAGCACGGCTGCCAATACGGCGAATAACAGCCAGGCTTCTGTTGCCTCTAACACCCATAACGTCAGGCTTGAGAGGGTAAGCCAAAGCATGGGAATAACAGTGACCAGCCACAAACGCCAGCCCCGCAGCAGCATAAGCGCCAGGCCAAGTGTGGTCATGGCTGTAGGATCGGCATGAATACCAAACACCTGCGCCTGCCACCAACCGCTACCGCCGAACACGGCAATAAGTGGCTGGGCAATCAGGCCGCCGCCCAGCTGCAGAAAGGTTTTTACCAGTTCAGTACGCGCCGCCAGTAACTTAGGGTCATTACCGACATTAAAGGTGCGCCAGGTGCCCATACCAATAACCGGCAGGGTTTTATTGCTACCGGGAATGGCTTTTTGCAAAGGCACGCCGCCAGCGGCAAAACCGGGCCAGGCCGGCAATAAACCGGCTGCTGCAGCGCCAGCAAGTAATTTAAGGCAGTGTCTGCGGGTTAAGCGATGTACGCGATGGTGCATGGTATAAGCGCCCCCTTCAGCTCATGTCGCCAGGCACGGTTGGCGCCCAACAGCAAAATAAAGCATACCAGCACAGCCGCCGGGTTACCAAACCAGCGGCATTCAGGCTAATTTTTTGTCCGAAAAACTATTTGCCGCCTGTATGCGCTATTCGTTAATTTCTCAAGCACTAATCCTTTAGCGTAAGCTGCTTTTCAGCCCAGTAATCTGCGCTGCAGCAAGCTTTGCATATTTCGCCGGCCGTCCGCAATAAGATACACATACACGCCAGATGGCAACTGGCGGTAAATGACACGGTAGGGTTTAAAGTACAGTTCGCGATATTCATGAACACCAAGCAGGGCCAACTCCTTTACCACTGCACCTCGTGTTGGCAGTTCAGCTAAACTTTCAACGAGCTGCTGCAACTGGTCCAACACATAGTCGGCTTTGCCGGGAACATCGTTCCGCTCAACATACTGGTATAAATCTAACAGATCCTGCTGTGCCGCATTAGTAAGATAAACTTTGTGCATCAGTTCAGTTGTTCCGGGACGCTCTGATACTGGTAAACGCATCGGTAGCCGGAGTCACCTGCCCTTCGGTTATTTGCTGATTACCCAATGCCAGGATTTTTAACAGTGCCAACACTTCCTGAGTTTGCTCGTAACTTTTAATATCCTGCATGACCACTTTAGCCTCACCATTTTGGGTGATAATGTAGGGCTCTCTCTGCTCATTTACATTCTTCACTAACTCTGCAGTGTGGCTTTTCAGGTAGCTGATGGGTTTTATCTGGTTAGAGTATTTCATAGTCGTCTCCGCAGCCAATTGGTACTAAATATAGTCTTAATAAAGTACATCCTCAAGAGATCCTGTACTCTATTTTAAAGATTGGGGTACCCGAAAACATTCAGGTACCATCAACTCAGCAGGGAAAAAGTGGACGGAAACAATTAAAGACGGGTTAGGTTAATCCCTGGTAGTTCAGCACCTTGCAGAGGCGTGGCGATTATTAGCTCCGACCCATTATTCATTTGGCTCGTCTACCTTTTTACTTTCATTATTAATTAAATGTACCGCTCTGATTGCGGAAATAAATAACACCAGTTTAAATATTGCGAGCATTCCTGGGAGCTTATTTAAGTCGATATAAATAATAAGCAGAGAGAGAACTTGATGGACCACGAGTGCTATAGGAGCCCATAATTTGCGTTTGTATAGAAAAAAGGTAAAAACCAACATCAAAACGACGTCAAATAACGACCACGGATCCATTAGATATTGCAGTGTCGGATCTGAGCTTGTTTGAAATAAGCCAGAAATAGCCAGTGCCGCAGTTAGTAAAGTTATTACTAAAGAAACATAAACAGTAACTTTAACAACTTTCTGCGCCATTATTAGATCTTTGGGCCCTTGAAACATAGCTTCGATAAAATTTTGAGACATGTGTATTCCTATTGCTTGACGTTTGGTTGAGGGTCCGGCTTTAGCCGGTCCCAGTGAGCGAAGCGAACGATTTGAACCAATTGTTATGCAAGAGTTTAATTTCTTTCGCTAACCTGTAGTTCACCTTTGACTATAGCTAGCCTTAGCTTCAGCGGTGGCTCTTTACTATAGTTGATGAGCGATTGACTTAGCTCTTTCCTTTCTTTTTCGGAAACTTCAAATTCTTCAAGGTAATACATGTAGCCTATCAAATCTTCGCTTGTGAGCTGCTTGGTATTGATGAGGGTTATTTTGTCGTAATTTAAAAGGCCTTTTGAATCTATTGGTGCGTGCCCAATGTATGGCGATAGTGACAATATTTCTTTTTCAGAAGGAATGTGCTGAAAGTTTTCTTTGTATATAACTATGTGGTAAGCATTTTGGTTGAAGTCAAGCATACGAAAAACAGATATTTCACCGCTGTCTTTTGAAATACCTGCGTAGAAACCTCCCCATGCAAGGTCAATATCTAATAGTTCATTCATGTTTCTCTCTGCTCCGTGAGCAAATGACAGTTGCATTAGAAGGCATATAGCCCAAAATTTTCTTAGCATGGTTGCCTGTACCGCTTATGCATAACGCCGCATTCAGCGGCTTGTCCGCTGCAATGCTTTGTTAGGCAAAATTGTCTCGCCCATGTAATTAACTGAACTCCTATACTCCCTCTCGTTTTTTGAAATTAAGAGCGCATGGCAGTTACTGCAATAATCATCAGGGAATTCTGCGGTGAACTCAAACATAACCCCCGCAAAAACTAAGTCCGAGTATTCAAACCCCTCAGACTGTAAAATCTCGCAGAAGCGAGACTTCAGGACATTGAGCGAGAGCCTTACAGGTTCGATGCTCAAATATCTCTTAGGACAGGGTTCATCAGCAAGCAAGTCAACTATCACCAAAGCTTCGGAAAGTTTACTTGCTGCCTGACGCAAATGAGGATGGACATACGACAAGCTGCTCACTGCATGATGTGCAATGCTATGTGAGACGCTGCTTAATCGTTTGCTCGATGTCATGTCTTATGCCTAACATTTTATTATTGTGCATGCTCGTTTTCTCATTTCCTATAGAGGGAACAATCGCCAGCATACCCTTGTATAACAACAGCAAATTTCAGCGTTTTACTTTCACATTCCGGAAAAACGAGCATGCGTTATATTTCGGAACCTGTGCTTTATATTTACGTACTTCGCTTTCGTAAGCACCTAATTTATAGCATGTAAATCAAAACAGCAATTAAGTTATGTGCACTGTTAACGGGATATTTGACCTGATAACCACAGGACACAAGCTGCCGCTAATGATACGCCAATGACTGCAATGCCTTTTAGCATTAGTGATTTGGCATAGTCAGCATGTTTATGTAGCAGTGAATAAGGCAAACCTGCTACCCATCCTGACAACAGGATTGCAATTCCCCAAAACCAATTGCGATTCCCCAAAGCAGTTAATGCCGCCACCATGCTGCCAAACAGCAGCATGGTAAGCCCCGCTGAAAGCAATATAATCAGTGGCATTAAAAATAACTGCTGAGATAAGTAAAACTCTAAAAACGCTTTTTCTGTCATAAGTTGACACTTCCTGCTGCGCCGACGTCGAGTTATTGCTGTGCGTTGTATTTGTCAGGATTGGCTGACAAGGTTAATGTTAAACACATTTCCGGTAGTCAGTATTGTAGCCTTAGACCCAAACTGCGAAAACATCATCAGTGACAAGCTGTTGAACGACATATCTCTCAAACGCTCCGGAACGTGATAAGGCCATACACGGCCCAGCACATGCGTAAGTATAATTGAGTGAATATTTTGGGCTTCCAGTTCTGATGAAACCTTTGAGGCAATAACTTCCCTGAAAACCAAAGCTTTACCCGTGTTTTCATAGCGAGCTTTATACACGAGATCTGACGTCCAGCTGCGAACAAAATAGAACCAGTCACCATAAGCATATATGTCCCATTTAACCTCCATCACGGGAGATTTAAAAACTATGCCCTCAAGCTTTTCACCATTATGCGGGTAAGAAAATTCCGTGAGATACGATTTCGCATCCGTCGGCTCCTGGTTTATATATCTGCTCCCGTCACAGCTTCTTGTGGCCCCAAAATTTTCTGCCACTTTTGGATCGCTTGTAGTGGACACCATACTTAGCGCAACAGACCGGATATCCATGATCGGCGCATCGAAAGGGTTCCCCTCTCCAACCGGCATCCACTCTTGATCAACAGACGGATTAATTTCCTTTGGTTTATCTTTTTTCTTAAACGGCCACATGGTGTTCCTTACTTGATCGCTTGGCTCACCGGAAAACCAAGAGCGTAGTTACTACTTCTCAATAACGCGCTACTCAATACCAATTGTCAGCCCGGACCTTTTCCCGGATTATTTAAATAAAATCTTAATAAATTCATATTCCAGGTCTCCTTGCTGAACAATGCTCTCGGTAAACGTCTCAGCAAGAACCTCATGAAAAATATCATGATTTGTAATTACAAAATGTCGATATTCTCGTTTGACTGATGACCCGGCGTACACGTAAGATTTGTTGGCCTCTGCAGGCCAGTTTGATTCGATTAACTCGACGATAAAACTTGCACCGGGCTCTTTGGAGCAGACCTTTATTGCAGGGCTGCAATCGGTCCGGGCACTGCGCGAACATTGGACTCCATCAAACTGAAGTTTTACAAACGAAGAAGGAAATTGCCTGACGAATCCCCACGAATGGCGTAGATAAAACAAATAGTTAGAAGCGAAGGGAACATTCATGGCAGTTTCCGATCTGATCTTTCGCCAAAAACACCTAACCATGAATGCTGCCATGAATGTAAAAA